>SWCC01004828.1_pt1 | contig 90163 bp, 79 predicted proteins | sample 4692971 | NCBI WGS metagenome assembly SWCC01 (sample SAMN10267277, study PRJNA491770) | bioreactor metagenome | isolation source: DHS bioreactor inoculated with subseafloor sediment | place: Japan: off Shimokita Peninsula | collected 2006-08
CTATTCCAGTTATACTGCCACTTCCACTCGGTAATACACTTGAACTAATTGTATAAGTATTTGCTGAGAAATTAGCGACTAAAGTTCTACTACCAGTAGCAGTAAATGTATATGTCGAATTTGTCGAGCTTACAATAGTTCCTTCTTTCCAATTTACAAATGTATAACCGGTAGATGGTGTAGCAATTAAACTTACCGATTGTCCATGATCGAAAGTTCCACCTCCACTTGTGCTCCCGCCAATCGATGGATTTGAACTTGTATTTATGGTATAACTGTTTAATGTAAAATTAGCTGTAACATTCTTGGCTGAGTTCATAGTAATTGTAGTAGGGGTTGTACTACCACTTAAATCTCCAGACCAACTACTAAAATTTGATCCAGTTGAAGCTTCTGCTTCAACATTTATTACCGTACCACTTGAAAAAGTACCACTATATGGTAAAGCCTCAGAGACACTATTTACTTTTACTGTTCCACTGCCTGTTCCGCCACCATCTATATCTAAAATGTAGAATTGGGCAAAAACTGTAGTTTGAGATAGGAAAAACAGAATAGTTATTTTCAATATGCTAGAGTATGTCATTTTCTTACTTATTTATTATTTATATAAAATAGCAATTTAGTAATTACAAATAAAGTAATTAATAAATCTAATAAAAATAGATAATATTATAATTTAATTATATTGGGAAATGGCAATTAATAATTGATTTACTTTAGCAACAGATATAATCAAAAATTGAAAATTCTGCAGACACAAGCGGGGAATACAATTATCGCATATATATATTCAAAGGTATTCTACTTTAATATTATTGTGAAAATTATATTTATTTAACTAATACCAATTTACCTACTTTTTTAAAATTTTGATCAGATAAAACTGACTGAGCAAAGATATGATAAAAATAGATTCCACTCGAAAGGTCTGAACCGTCAAAATTATTTCTATAATTACCTGCGGGTAAAGAAGTATTGTCTAAAACTGTTCTTACTAGCCGACCATTAACATCGTAAATATGAATATTTACTTCAGAAGGTTCAGGAAGTCCAAAGTTAACATTTGTTTCAGGATTAAATGGATTTGGATAAGGATTAGAGATATAATAATCAGTGGGCAAAATACTCTTGTCATCTAAACTTTCCACATCGCTTAATAAATCAAAATTAGCAACTAATTCCCTATTATCTAAAACAGTAAAAATGTAATCAGGATCAGTTGATATTTCTATTCCTCCTTCAGTCCAATTTGTAAATTCCCAACCTTCATTAGCTACTGTAGATATCGACATTTCTTGATCATAATGTGATAATCCACAACCTGAAGTATACCCTGATGCATCTGGGAATACTGTACAATTAACGAGGAAAGTACTTTGTGAGAAGTTAACTTTTAGATTTACATCCTCAACAACATTAAATTCATATGTAGAATTAGTAGAAACTATAACATTGTTCACAGTCCAATTCTTAAAATCCCAACCAATATTGGGTATAGCAGTTAAAGATGCTGTCTGATTATAAAAAAACGACCCGGCACCAGATACTATACCGGCTTCTACTGGTATAGGTGAAGCAATTACAGAATATAGATTGTGCCCAAAATTTGCAGTAATTATTCTGTTTTCTGCAATATTAAATTTATATGTAAAATCACTAGACATATTAATTTCATTTTCTGTCCAATTTGCAAAATACCATCCTGCTCCTTCTGTCGCTACAATTGTTACCTCTGTCCCATGTGCATAATTCCCATCTCCACTTATACTGCCAGCTTCATTTGGATTGATTAGTAATACTACACGATAAGACCTCAATTGAAAATTAGCAACAAGAGATCGTTCATCTGTAGCAACAAATGAATAAATGGAATCTGTGGATACCTCTATACTATTTTCAGTCCAATTGATAAAATCCCATCCCGAATCGGATTGGGGAACAGCTATGAGTTTAACTTCGTCACCATGAGTATATATTGAATCGCCAAATGTTTCTCCTCCATCAATTGGCGATGGTGTAGTAGAAATTGAATAAACCTTCTTCTCAAAATTTGCAATCAAATTCCTATTAACATTAACATTAAATTCAATGAGTGAATCTGAATATACGACTACATCCTCTTCAGTCCAATTTAGAAAATTCCATCCAACATTTGGTGTAGCAACTATTGTTGCTAATGAATCATTATGATAGTTTCCACCGCCTGTTGTTGTGCCTCCTTCAATAGGTTCTGAAGTTATCTCAATATTATAGATTTTTTTTGAAAAGTGAGCTGATAAATTTGTCTCTTTCATTACAATAAATGTATAAATTGAATCATTCCAAACAATTTCATCTCCATCATTCCAACTATCAAAATTCCATCCTTCATTTGGCGTTGCAGTCATTTCAACCAATGTCCCATGATCGTACGTATTATCACCTGTTGCAATTCCCCCTTCGGAAGGAATAATGGTTGTAGTAACAGAATATTTAAAGATGCCAAAATTAGCAATTAAGGATCTACTAATTGTTGCCGTGAAACTATAAATGGAATCGGTTGAAACTACTAAATCATTCTCGGTCCAGTTAAGAAAATAATACCCTTCAACTGGTGTTGCAATTAATTCTACAGGGTCACCATGATCAAATGCACCAGTTCCAGCAATAATACCTCCCTCAACGGGATTAGATATTGCTGCTATTAAATAGTTGTTAAATGAAAAATTGGCTACTAAATCTCTATCCGACTCTGCATTAAATGAGTAGGCCGAATCACTTGAAACTTCTAATCCGGATTCTGTCCAATTTACAAATGTATATCCTGTTGCTGGGGTTGCAATTAACTCCACTTGGTCACCATGATCAAATGCACCAGTTCCAGAAATGATTCCTCCTTCAACGGGATTAGATATTGCTACGATTATATAATTATTTAATGAGAAATTGGCTATTAAATCCCTATCTGACTCTGCATTAAATGAATAGGCTGAATCGCTTGAAACTACTATGTCGGATTCCGTCCAATTTTCAAATGTATAACCTGTTGCTGGGGTTGCAATTAACTCCACTTGGTCACCATGATCAAATGCACCAGTTCCGGAAATGATTCCTCCTTCAACGGGATTAGAAATTGCTACGATTATATAATTATTTAATGAGAAATTGGCTACTAAATCCCTATCTGATTCTGCATTAAAAGAATAGGCTGAATCAGTTGAAACTATTATGTCGGATTCAGTCCAATTTTCAAATGTATAACCTGTTGCTGGGGTTGCTTCTAAATCTACAACGTTGCCATGATCGAAAGTACCCCCACCACTTGTTATTCCTCCATTTAATGGAATTGAACTTGTTGAAATTGTATAAGTTTTTAACGTGAAATTGGCGACCAGAGTTCTTGGAGCTAAAACAGTAAATGAATAATTAGAATCTTGGGATACTTCTATATCCTCTTCAGTCCAATTTACAAATGTATAGCCAATTTCTGAAACGGCATCTAATGTTGCTAAAGATCCATTGGCATAAATGCCAGTACCTGTAATAGTACCTGATAATAATGGATCGACGCTGGCTTTAATATTTGAATTCTGGGCTAATAAATTATTCAAAGTAAATAGAGAAAATAATAATATTGGTAGAATCTTTCTAAATTTCATAACATTCGTATTTTTGTTAATAAACACAACTTGCAAAATAAAAGCGTTTATGTAAACGCTGTAGTATATATCCAAATGTAGGTGTAAATAATTGTATGATAATTATTATGAAGTGAGAAGGATCACAAAAAATGAGTCTTCCTGGAGTATTTACCTATTGGAATAAATAAGGTCGCCAATTTTCATCAATTCTACTTACAGAACTTAAAATAAACATTATGTAATTAGGTTTTTGAGGTTTCACCAACAATTTTAAATTTGCCTCTTCTGGAGTTCTGCTTCCTTTCTTATTGTTACATGGCAAACATGCTGTAACTAGATTTTCCCAAGTATCTTTACCACCCTTAGATTTTGGAATAATATGATCCATTGTAAATGTCAAATCACCTCTGCCACAATATGTGCATTTATGGTTATCCCTTCTTAAGATATTTTTTCTAGTAAGATTTATATTATTGTAAGGCACTTTAATATAAGACTTTAGACGAATTACACTCGGCCAAGGATAAGACTTCCTAACGGTTCTGACTACTAATTTAGGATTTTCATTAACTAACTCAGCTTTACATAGAAAAATTAAAATTAGTGCTTTCCTAGTTGTACAAATTGTTAAAGGCTCGTAACTTTGATTAAGTAAAAGTACTTTCGCATTTAATACATTGTTATGTGAGTAGTGTTGTTCGAATCCAACTCCATTTTCTATAAATCTTTAGTTATTACTCCACCAGCTAATAAATAACCCTGTTCATCGTAAATTGCTAAAGATTGGCCAGGTGTTATAGCTCTTTTGGGTTCTATATATTCTAAAACTATTTTATTACTATTTGCAAATTTGATTTTCGCTAAAGATCCTTTATCAGAATACCTGATCTTGGCAATAACCAGTGTCTCTTCCTTAATCGAATCAACACTTATATAATTTATTTCTTGTGCCGTTACTTTATTCGTCATTAAATCAATATCATCACCTAGTTCAATAACATTAGAATCTTTATCAATATTTTTAACATAAATAGGTTTACCTAAAGCGACACCAAGACCTTTTCTTTGTCCTATAGTATAAAATGGGATACCTTTGTGCATTCCAATTTTCTCGTTTTTGTAAATAAAATCCCCTTCAACAACCTTTTCAATTTTTTCAGGAACTCTTTCTCTCAAAAATCTTTCATAATTATTATCAGCAACAAAACAAATTTCTTGGCTATCAGGTTTATTAGCAGTTTTAATATCTAAATTTTCAGCAAGTTCTCTCACTTCAGGTTTCGTATATTTACCAAGTGGCAAAAGAGTTCTACTCAGGCATTCTTGACTAAGTCCCCATAATGCATAAGTTTGATCTTTATGAGTATCAACTGCATTTTTCAATGAATACCTATTTGTTAATTCATTATGTTCAATATTTGCATAATGGCCTGTTGCAACATAGTGAGCATCAAGAGAATCAGCTTTTTGAAGTAACTCTTCCCATTTAATCTTTCTATTACAAATAACGCAAGGATTAGGGGTTCTACCTTCCAGATACTCATCTACAAAGTCATTAATAACCGTCTCTTCAAATGCTCTGGTAAAATCAACCGTGTAATGAGGAAAATCAAATTTTGTAGCTATGCTTTTAGCATCAAATATCGCGTCTAAAGAACAACAGCCTGATTCATGTTTTGGAGCACCACCAACTTCCATAAAACCCCAAGTTTTCATGGTTATACCAATAACTTCGTATCCTTCTTGTTTTAATAATGCTGCTGCGACAGAAGAATCAACTCCACCGCTCATAGCAACAATTACTCTATTTTTGTTCAAATTTTAATCTTTCTTTAAAATGATTATACAAGTTAATTAATTGCATTAAGATATTCTAGCTAATTAGTTAACCCCAAAAAACTGATATTTATTCAAAATTGTAAATTAATTGTTTCTGAGGGTGCAAAACAAAAGTTAGTTTGTCGGTTTTGTTTAACCTAAACTTTTCCGGATGGAACTTTCCATTAAAGGAATCATAATAACCGATTCTTAAGTTTAGATATCCAGAGTGCTTAATTACAATATCTTTACTGAATGAGTATATTTTATCCTCTACTAAAATGTCTTCATCTTCATTAAATATTTCTAGCTGTTCTGTTTCATCATAATATTTAAGTAATATTCCGAAAGTATCATAATAGTTTTCATATCTAACTTTAACAGAAAAATTTAATTCATAAATATCTAAAAGTTCTTCATCACCATTTTGATTAGTATCGAGTACTGAGTGCAAATAGATGGTCTCTGCACTTAAAAATCGAAGCGGAAACTTTGAATATGGAAAATCTAGGATTTCAATTTTTATATCTTCGATAAACTCTTCTCCACAATGCCAATGAGCTGGAGGATATACTTCATAAACAATTCCCTCATCGTAAAATATGGGCTCAATAATTTTCAATTTTTTATGTTTAAGTTTTTTCTTTTTCACAGGAAAATTAAATTGCCTTTCAGAGTTCTTTTTATTCTTACGAGGAAGTCGAATTGTTATTTTTTTTGTGCTGCCATCGTCCACTTTTACTTTCGGTTTTCTTACTCTGTTGTTTACATCCCTTCCTTTTCCATTTCCCCTTTTTATTGGTTTTGGGTAAGAATCAGAAAAAAACTTACGCCTTGAATCTTTAATCTCACTTTTGCTACTATTGATATTTCTTTGAGCAAGGTTTGAATATGGTGGGATAATTAACAGATAGGAAATGATGACTAAACATAGAATTCTCATTTTGGCTCCCATTTGATTTTAGATATGTTTAGCCAGATGAAGCGAGAATCATGCCTTAAAAATATTGTTAAATTAGCGAAGTACGTTACTTTTATGTACACTAAATTAGAATTAGTGTATGTTGTTATATTCACCAAAATATAGTTGTAAATTTATATATCAGGTAAGCTCAATAATTAATATTTAAGAATGTCCTATTAGAGTTATACATCAAATATTGCGTTAACAAATTCTTTGGAATCGAATGTCTGCAAATCACCTATGCTCTCCCCGACTCCAATATATCTAACTGGTACATTTTGTTCAGAAGTTATTTGAAATATAATACCGCCTTTAGCAGTGCCATCTAACTTTGTAACAATAAGTCCAGTTATATCAGTAACTTTTGAAAATTCTCTTGCTTGCATCAATCCATTTTGCCCTGTATTGCCATCAATTACAAGAAAAGTATCATTAGGGGCATAATCTAAAACTTTACCTAAAACTCTTTTAATTTTATTCAGCTCTTCCATTAAATTCATTTTGTTATGTAATCTGCCTGCAGTGTCAATTATTACAACATCTGCATTTTTATTTTTTGCAGCTGTAAGTGTATCAAATGCAACAGAAGACGGATCAGTTCCATGCTCCCTCTGAATGACTTCAACTCCAGCTCGATTTGCCCAAATCTCTAACTGTTCATTTGCTGCCGCTCTAAAAGTATCAGCCGAACCAATTATTACTTCTAAGCCCGCTTTTTTATAATTATGAGCAAGTTTTCCAATTGTGGTTGTTTTTCCCGCACCATTCACTCCAACAATAAGAAGTACATAAGGTTTGAAATTATCCATTTGGGAGTATTCAGAAATTCCGACATTATTTTCTTCAAGTTCTTGAATTAAGACATTTTTAATAATATTCAGAATATTGTCTTCAGTTCGATCCTTTTCACTTTTTAACGATTTTCTAGTTGCCTCAATAATATTTTCTGCTGTTTCCATTCCAATATCACTAGAAATTAAGATCTCTTCAAGATCTTCTAAAACCTCTTCATCGATTTTTGCCTTTCCACTAATTGTCTCAGTAATATTATTTACAATTTTTTCTCTAGTTTTGGTTAAACTACCTTTTAATTTTTCAAAATTTAAATTTTTAAACAATTTCATTATTTGCCTTTTTGATTTCCTTAAATCCTCTTATTGCATATGATATAACAGAAGCGAAACTTAGTATTATACTAACAATTAAAAATAATTGATATACAATATTACTGCTTTCAATTCCAATTGTAATAATAATTATAAAAAAGCCTATTGATAGGACAGTAATTTTTCCAAGATAATTAGAAGGTAAGACCTTGCCTATCTTTTTGCTAACAAATATTCCACCGCTAAAAATCACAATGTCTCTTAAAATTATCACCCAGAAATAAAATGATGGAATGATTTCATAGTAATAAAGGTATGCGACAACTAAAATAACCAGAACTTTATCAGCGAAAGGATCTATAATTTTCCCAAGTTCAGAAACCTGATTCAATTTACGTGCAAAATATCCATCTGCAATATCAGAAAAATAAGCTAGAGAATATAATGACAGTAAAATATAACGTGCTCCCTCAATCTCATTTATATTGCTAATATAGTAAAAAATGGGAATTGCAAGTACTATTCTAAACAAACTAATATAGTTTGAAAAAGTGTTTAACTTTTTAAATTCGATTTTCATAATGATATTATTTTATCACCGCAAATTTACCAATTTTCTCTTGTAAAGTGTTTCCAATATTATCTAATGAAATTGCTTTATAAAAATAAACACCACTACTGACTTTGATATTATTTTTATCTCTTAAATTCCAATCTTTTCCTCCATTACCATCTTCCTCAACTAACTTATTAACAAAAATTCCATCAATGGAATAAATGTAAATATCAACTTTATTTGTAAGGTTAGCAAATGTTAGTATTGAAGAACTCGAAGAGCTTACCGGATTCGGATAAGCATAAATATCATTCAAATTATCGGCATTTGAAGAAAGAACAATCTCACTACCAGAATTAGGATTTATGGGTATAAAGCCGGTTTGCTCTGAGGAAAGTAAATTGTCTATTTTTAGCACATATTCCTTACCAATTGCTCCAAAAGGATTTACCGTTTTAATATTTATAGCGTCCATTTCATTTTTATGAAATCTTATTTCCCTAAGTGAATTATGAGGTGTAAATGTATAAGTGTCAATATTTAATGCTGTTATGCTATCTAATGCAAAGTTAAATCTAATCATTAAATTATTATTGTCTATTATCGTATAATTTGTAATAAATAGAGAATTGTTTTCAATATATTGATCATCTATAGTAAATAGTAATGTAGAATCCCTAAAAGGCGTATTATAGCGATCCCTCAAATTTAGTATTGATAATGAATGTTCACCGACGGGTAATTCGAATTTTGGAATCACTAATAGACTATAATTGGTAGATGGAACAATTGAAATACTGTTGGACATTGAATCAAATAAAAAGTTATTATTTCGTATTTCATCTATTTCAATTGGTTGATTAAAAGAAAGTTCAATATTTTTACTATTTAAAACTCTTAAATCTGATACTTTCCCGGGAGCATGTGCGAATATTTCTTTAGGCTTTGAGATTCTTGACAATGGCACATTTGATACCTGATCAAAAAACTGTAAAGCATAGTAGTAATAATTGTTTGCCATGACAGTATCAAGATAGTGGTTTGATTCTGTAGAATCAAAAAGTGTCAAATTGTCTGAATTCGTTCCTTTATAAACATATACAGCATAGTCATTTTTCCACTCAAAATAAACATTTTGGGAATCAATACTATAAAAATCCGAAATAACGGGTGGAGGGATTAATCCATCATCCACAAATTCGTGAAAAAATATTTTATCTCCATTTGGTATCCCTATTTCATTTATTCCATTTTCATCTAAATCGCCTATAAAAATTGATTGTGAGTTTACATTAGTCTGATAATACAACATGTTATTCATTTCGTTCTCGAACTCAAAAATATAAGAATTTGGATATACGAACAGAATAAGGTCATCCTTCCCGGTTTGATTTACATCATCAATAGTTATCGATTTATACTGTTTTTCAAAACTGCTTACAAAGTTTGATTCAGAAGTTACAAACATATTTTGGAATAGATAATCAATTTCTTCTTTGTGAAGGGATATGACAGAAGTATAGACTAAAGGAGTAATATAAATTTTTTCTTCGAACTCCATAAGAATTGAAATATCCGTGCTTCCATCACCATTATAATCCCCTTTTGCAATGGTTGAATTTGATTCTAATGGATAGAAATGCTCAACTATTTTATCATTTGAATAGTCAGAATGAGCATTAATCTGAAAGATCACCAATCTTCCAAAATTATCAACAGTAACAATTTCATTTTGTGGGTCACTGTCAAAATTATCAACCAGAACAATATTGTTTCTAAAAATTGATGACGAATTATCAGATTGTGTAAAATTATATAGAGTAGATTCCTCAAATATTTCAAGATTCTGTTTTACTTCCCATATAGTAATAGTGGTGTCGCTACTAAAAGCAATAATTTCATAATTCCCATCGTTATCAATATCATCTGCATAAGATGGCCAAAATGTTTCAGTACTATCAGATAAACTATTCTTAAAATCTATTTGTCCAGCATCAATTTGCGAATCGATAAAACCATTCTTCACAAATAAATTTAAAATATCAGTAGTCCCATCTTCATTAAAATCACCCACACTAATTGGAATTTTGTTCTTTAATATACTTACTACATCAAATTGGGACTGCGAAAATTCATTAATGCTTAAATCTGAAGAAGTTTCATTTTCGTTTAATAGAACAAACTTATTGTTTCTGCCTTCAAAGGCTACCGGTTTTTCAAATATTCTACCGGCTGGTAAATTATATTCTTTAATATTACTGGTAATTAGATTACTCTTTATAATATTCTGAGCATTAAAATAATTTTGTCCATCTCTGAACATCACGGTATGCCCAGCTTGATTAGTAAGTTCAAAATAAAATTCGTGATCTATTCCACTCATAACATTTTCAATTGGAAGAATTCCAAAATGAGTTTTAGATACCATATTTATTTCAGATGAAAAACCATCTAATGATAAGTATTCAAAATCATCTGTGGAATTTTTAGTTCTAAAAAATAATTGCACTGTTGTTGGATCATCAGTGACAATAGAAGCATGAACAGTTTCAATATCATTTAGAATTGCTGGGAATAAATTGTATGATATTACCTCTGGTGGAGTACGATCAATAACAAAATTAACTCTTTCTTCTTGTGTGTTTTCGTCAATTCTATTTACTAATAAACGAAGAGTATATGAAGTGTCAGTCAATTTTGATAGGTCTAAGTTGTAGATATCTTCTTCAAGTGTTTGATAATCTTCACTCCCAGTTGTTAGGTTTGTCCAACTTTCTGGATTATATCCAATTCCATAGAACAATTCATAGTTCCTAAAATATGGGGACAAGCATGAAATGTTTATAATTAGGTTATCAGAAAAAGTATGTAAATCCTGTTTTGGGCTATTAAATTTAATCTCAGATGGGCTTAGTAATGTCAGAGCTTTGCTAAGATCGAGATTCCCAGCACCATGAGATTCATCCCATCCATTATTCCCTAAATCTTTAGCTGTAGATTTTAATATTTGTTTAATTTCTTCATTGCTAAAGTCTTTAATTGCTATTAGCATTGATGCTGCAGCGCTAATAAATGGTGATGAAGCCGAAGTTCCACTAACAGTTTTGTATGCTCCATTTAAACCTAATGTTATAATTTGTGATCCTGGTGCCACTAAATCGAGAGTTGAGCCATAGTTTGAAAAACCAGCTAAAGCTTCATTCTCCTGAATTGCACCCACGCTAATTACTTCCGAAAAACTAGATGGGTAATGTGGTAAATTTGAGGAGGTATTTCCTGAACTAGCAACTAAAATGACACCACTATCATATGCATAATTTATAACATCTTTTAGTAATTGAGAATATTGTGAATCTCCCCAACTCATATTAATTACTTTTGCGCCCATTTTTACAGCATAAATTATTGCTGAGGCTGCGTCGTCCTCTTCCCCATTTCCGTTCTTATCAAATGCACGTAAGTTCATTATTTTTACATTGGGATTAACTCCTGCTATTCCAACTGTATTATGCTCCGCTCCAATTATTCCCGATACATTTGTCCCATGCCCATGTTCATCCATTGGGAAGTTATCCCAACCAGTAAAATCATCTTTTAATTCTGCTGGAAATATGTTTAGCTTATTTACAAAATCCCAACCTTGGTAATCGTCAATAAAGCCGTTTCCATCATCATCAATTCCATTTGTTGATTTATCATTCCCAATATCATCAGTTCCAGTTTCCCCTTCATTCTTAAAAATCACACCATCAATATCCGGATGTAAAAAATCAATACCAGTGTCAATTACGGCTAAAATTATTTCATCTGATTCATCTGGAATTAAGTCCCAAGCTTCAGGAGCATTGATACTTTCTAAGCCCCATTGATCTGAATATAAAGAATCGTTAGGAATAGTATCAATATTATATTTTGTGGAGATATGGACATATTCAACTGTTGAATCGTTATTTAAATTACTGATTAAGTTATTTATCTCGCTTTGGTTCTTGATTTCAATTTTTATAATTCTATTTAAATTAGAATTAAGATTTCCAAAATTCTCTTTTAGACTGGCAATTTTGATAATATTATTTTCAGCTGTAGATTGATTTTGAGTATTGAGGCCTGAGATGTCTCTTAGTTGGATAATACTATTCTGAGCAGATATGCTTGAATAATACTTTACAAATATTGTAGATTGTCCAAATAGTTGAGAATAGAATAATATTAGTAATATTACTCTAAACCTCATATTCTGACTTTTCAAAGTGAGTATTGACTGGTACAGGATAATCTCCAGAAAAACAAGCAGTGCAAAAATTATCTGGAGTGTGATCTACCATTGCTTCTAGCATTTGATGTTGTGTCATATACTCAAGGGAATCAACACCAAGATAATTACCAATATCATTGAAATCACCATCAAATCTATTCGCAATTAATTCTTCCTTGGATGGGAAATCCATTCCGTAATAGCATGGATGTAAAATTGGAGGAGAAGAAATTCTCAAATGTATTGACCGTGCTCCCGCTTCTTTAAGTAAGGTCACCAATTGACGAGATGTTGTACCGCGAACAATTGAATCATCAATAAGCACAACTTTTTTATCTTCTAAAACACCTTTTACAGTATTAAATTTGATTCTTACACCAACTTCCCTTTTCCCTTGGCCAGGAATTATAAAAGTTCTTCCAATATAATGGCTTCTGATTAAGCCAATTTCGTGTTTTGATGGAATTCCCATTTTATTTAGCTGATTGGCATAACCAATAGCAACGGTATTCGAACTATCTGGGACACTAATAACAATAACTTTTTCGTCAGGATTATCAGGTTCTACTGGATGGTGACTCGCAAGAACTTTCCCTAACTTTCTTCTCATCTTATCTACATTTGTATTGAAAATCCGACTATCAGGACGAGAAAAATAAATAAATTCAAAAACACAATGTTTCTTAGGAACATCATCTTCATTAATTCGGTAGGATTTTAGATCTTCAATATTTTTTGATGAAGAATCGACAACCAACAATTCACCAGGCTCAATATCCCTTAAATATTTAACTTTATTAATGTCAAACGCGCATGTTTCAGAAGCAATTACAAAAGATCCATTAATTTTACCTAAAGCCAAAGGCCTAAAGCCGTTTGGGTCTCTTGCAGCAATAAGTTTATCATCAGTTAAAATAACAATAGAGTATGCTCCCTCAACTTTTCTTAATGCTTCCAAAATTTGATCAACTTGATCGGTAAGTTTACATCGTGCAATAAGATGTAAAATAACCTCTGTGTCAGTTGTAGTTTGAAATATTGCTCCATCATCAATTAATTCTTTACGAATTATTGAAGCATTTGTGAGGTTACCATTGTGAGCAATTGCAATATGCCCCATTCTATAATTAACCATGAAAGGTTGGATATTCTTAAGTGAATCTGAAGCTCCAGTTGTTGAATATCGATTATGACCAATTGCGGAAAAACCGTCTAATTTACCTTTGAATACTTCTGGGTTTGCAAAAACCTCAGAAACCAAACCAATGCCCTTGTGCATATTAAATCTAGTTTTATTAGTTTCGGTTTTGGCTGCGGTAATTATTCCGGATGCTTCTTGCCCTCTATGCTGTAATGCATGTAAACCATAATAAGTATACAATGCTGGATCATCAACGTTGAAAATGCCAAATATTCCGCAATGGCATTTTGGTTTGTCAGGTTTCAAATTAAAATCTCAGATTATTAGATTGTAAATAGTTATTAAGTATTTTCCGAACGGTGGATTTGAACTCATAACTTCTTAACGCCCAGTAATGAGAGTTCTTTCGTTTACAATCCGAAATCAACTCTTATTTTTCATAATGTTCGAAAAAATACTTGATTTTTATTTTTTGCTCTTAGTCAAACAGTATATGAACAGTTCTCTATTATGCAAAATCTTTGGTCTCCAAATTTATATAAGAGTCGAGGATTTTGAGTCACTTATATAAATTAATGAAACAAATAAGCACGATGCAAAAGTACAAAAATAAATAGATAATTTGACGTAATTATTTTTACGAATTATTAATAGTTGGATTGGATAGCATGTATGTGTAGATGACTTCAACTCACTCCCTACAATACTTTATAAGTTCATTTATTCATGAAAGATATGAATTTTAACTGAATGAATATTTAAAAAATTAACATTTAAATATTATTTTAATAATCCTAATATATAGACATAAGTCCATAGACAGTATTAAAAAGATGTTGTGCCAGTTGATAGTGATCTTAACTCACAAAATTGGACAAAATAATAATCTTTAAATTCGCAAAAAAAAGGTGTGTATTGAAAAGGCGAACATTAGGAAAATCTGAGAATTAATTCAAGATCGTAACGGTTAAAGAAGTTGCGGAACGAGGAATGAAAGTAGGAGCATATCAAGAGATTTAGGAATACCAAAGATATGTTTGGGAAATACTTTAGTAAAGTTGTTATTAATCGTCTGTTAAAAAGGGATATTATTTTTAATGATAAACAATAATTCAGTTTGCTCCAAATGAAATTAGATCGATGCTTAATAAAGAAAATATAAAATTAAGCATTAGTTAAGCAATTGTTATGATAATACCGCTCTTGAATCATTTTCTCATACTCTAAAAACGGAACAAATTTATTGGAAAAATTAGGGAGCAAATAATAAAGCGAAATCAAGTATTGCTAGATTTATTGAAGGTTTTTACAATAGAATTAGAGTATGTTAACTCGTACCTAATAATTGTTTTTTTATTTTTAAAATGTGACTTAACTTTTTATACAGTTTTTGAGGAGCAGATCAGTATAAATAATAACAAATACAAATTCTCTTCTGTAAAATTACCTTTTTAGGTGGTCGCCGATCTAAATTAATTTCTCAAAATTCTTGGAATAAATAATCAACTTCGAATTCAATTGATAAATTTTAGTGTATTTTATTACGGGTGTGAAGAGTTTATTTAATATTAAATAAAGAAGATTTAATTTTAAAGAGGAAGGAGTTTTGGATAAAGAGAGTCTAAGGTACCATATATAATTATATAAACATATAATTTACTCTACAGCATAAGAGTAGAAATTATCGTATGCCATCAAAATATTTTCTCATTACGTTATTTCGTTGGTTTAAGAATTTTTTCTTTCATTAACTTTAAATCATTATCACTGAATGGAATTTCATCAAATATCCTATAAAGTAACTTCTCATTACCATCCTTGGCTAATACCATAATCCGATTTTTTATTAGATTCAAATCGGTTTCGGTAAGTATTCCATCAAGTTCATCATTGTTATTCATAAAAAACCTCATTACAATTTTTACTTTTAATATTGTTTAGAGATAAATAAACAATTTCTATTATCATATAATAATGTTAAGCAACTAATTTATGTCTCAATTCATTGTAAAGATCACTCAATAAAGCTTTAATAATCGGCGTAAATTCTGCGATTATACTTCCTACTATTTTCTCATTTAATCTTCTTCTGAACCAAGATACTTTTTTGTTAGATTCGTTTTTGTTACTTCCCAGCTTTAAAATATTTATGAATTATTGGTAAGAATAAGAAATCCTTTTAATTTTTAATACATGTATTTTCTTAAAATTTACATAGATTTTTATCTATACGATATTAGTACTATGGTTAGAGTAGAAGGTAGTATTATTATCATAAAAAATACGATTGCCAAATGGAAAAACAGCCACTATCTCTGCGCTATGTTAATACTGGATGTTTCTTTATTTTATCTCCATGAGTCGTTTGATCCATTAACTCATTTCTTTACGAATTATATGGTATTCCCCCTATCCAGTAATACTTTTTGACTTTTTATGGAGCATTAAATTAAGTGTAAAAAGAGGATTTGTTTCACTTTATACCGTAAATAGAAGTTGATAATACTTTTGAATTAAAGAAATTGAATTACGAAGAAGACCCTTTATTTTGATTTGATATCTTTTAACAGGATTAAAACTATATGTTAAGATACATTGTTTTGATAATACTGAATTTCATTTTTATTGAAAAATTTATATTCAGGAACGAGTTCTTTAATAATATCAAAATAACCGTTAATATCTCCATTATTCACTTTAGCTCTAGCAATAAGTTCCTGAATAAGAACATCAAACAACGGATGAGTATTCTTAATAGCATTTGTCGTAGAAAAAATCATTTTGTGACTGGTCTTTTTGTAATTTTCACAATCAAAAAATAATTCTTCAAATAGTTTTTCTCCGGGACGTAGGCCTGTAAAGACAATATCAATATCATCTTTATATTTAAGACCGGAAAAATGAATCATATCCTTAGCTAAATCAACTATTCTTACGGGCTCACCCATATCAAGTACGAATATCTCTCCACCATTATTCAGAATTGATGCTTGGAGAACTAATTGAACTGCTTCTGGGATTGTCATAAAGTATCTTTTAATATCCTTATGAGTAACCTTTATAGGACCACCATTGGCAATTTGTTTTTTAAAGGTGTTGACTACACTACCTCTGCTTCCTAACACATTCCCAAACCTTACAGCGCTGTAGGAAAGCCCTGTCTTTTCAGCTTCATTTAAGACAACCATTTCAGCTATTCTCTTTGAGACACCCATTATACTTGTTGGATTAACTGCTTTATCAGTAGATATCAATATGAATTTTTCTACACCATTATTAGAACAACTTGTCACAAGATTCTTTGTGCCTAAAACATTATTTGTGAAAGCCTCTTCAATATTTGCTTCCATTAGAGGCACATGCTTATGAGCTGCTGCATGGAATACTACATTTGGCTTATACTTTTCCAATATTGATTTTACTCTATTCTCATTTCTAACATCCCCAACTATTGGGACTAAAACATCAGCTGAACTTTTCATAGTATCTAGTACTTCTTGCTGAATCTCAAATATTGAATTCTCTCCTTTGCCAAACATTAATAGTTTCATTGGTTTATGCTTCATTATTTGCCTAACTATCTCGCTACCAATAGAACCTCCAGCACCAGAAATAAATACAACTTTATCGTGAATTAACTTTTCAAGTTTATCAGAATTTGTTACGACAGATTCTCTCCTCAAAAGATCTGCCATATTTACTTTTTTAATTGATGTAAAGCTGATCTTGTTATTAATAATACTGTGCATTGACGGAATAGTGAGTAGTTCAACATCTAAATTCTTGCAAATATTGTGAATTGACTTTATTTCTTTTCCCGAAGTCGCTGCCATAGCAATAATTACTTTCCTAACTACTTTTTTTTCAACAAAATATTCTATTTCCTCAGTTGTACCAAGTATTGGGATTCCATTAATTTTTAGATTCAGTTTATTCTTATCATCATCTAAAAATCCTATCACCCTGCCTTTAGAAGGATGCATAAGTATTTCATCTAGAACCATCTTACCGGTACTACCAGCACCTAAAATTATTACATTGGAATCGGCTTTCTTACTTTCAAATCTATTATTCATAGTTTCAATTATTCTTAAACTAAACCTCGAAAAAGAAACCAATGCTATTGTAATTATACTATCCAACGCGGGGAGGGATAATGGGAAATGACCTGTTACACCGAATTCAAATATTCTGGATATATATATAACTAATGTTCCTGATAATAGAGTTAATATTCCAGCTATTATAATTCTTATTAATTCATCAACACTAGCTGAGATCCAGAATCTATTATATAACCCTACAGAGTAAAAGATTGATATCTTTATCACACCAAGTATAAGGGTTAATAATAATAAGTTAGTTCCAAAAACAGTATTTGGAATTGTTCCTTCCATTCGAAGAAATAATGCAAATAGTGGAGAGATGGTAACAATAGTCAGATCTAAAAAAAAGAAATGCCTATTTCTTATTTCGCTTGTAAATTTTCTGGTTTTTCGTAATGTCATTAAGTTCATCACCTTCTACTATATATATACATATAGTACAAACAATATTTGTTTTGAATTGTGAAATAGATCACAATAAGATTTCTGTGTGAAATGCTCGTGTTTTTCGATCTATATTCTTTTTGTAATTTGTTACTTTCATGCTGAAATAGTTTCAGCATGTGATTCTTAGATTCTTTGACGGAGATTATCCTGAGTTTGTCGAAAGGTTCATTATGATCCTACAAGATGAAGGACAACTCTTTTATTTTTGCTTTCTCATTTGACTTCTCACTGCAGAATTCTTAATTCTACATTCTGCATTTTGTTTCATATCCCATACTGCAGTGCAAATTTTAGCGTTGAGGTTGATGTATCCTCTCTATTATCACTCGTAGTTTTAATATAATTGTAAGTTATGTTAGTATTAAAACCATGTGCAATCTCATAATTAACCTTGGCACCGTAGTAGGTATAGTATATTTTATTCCCCCATAGGAATTTATGACTATCCTGATATCTCGGTTCTTCAAAATCCTCTTCGTTTCCTTTTCTAATGTATCTATACCAAAGGTCAATATTCAATCCGCGTAATATTCTTTTTCTAAATGATACATATAGCTCATCAGCATTACTTCCGATCCAGTGCCCCATCTCATACCCGGTGTTCCAATAAGTCTGAGCAGAATCTGCATGAAAATAGACAAATGGATTTATTCTTGTATACTCAAACACAAATTCACTCTCTGGGATTAGTGGATCAATAGATTTAAATCCAATATTATAACCAACTGCTTCAGGCTGATTACTTCTAGATAAATTTATTTCATCTATAAATATTGAGCCATAAATTTTAGTTTTTAGCCAATAATTTTTATACCAGAATGATGAAAAAACTTGTGCATTACCAGCATTGTCATCTGGGTCGATTAAGTAATAGTCAGCAATTCTAAAAAAGGCAATTGGTATGAGATATATAGGTTCGAATCTATCACTAAAAATTACAGATTCACCAACAGAGAGATTTAAGAACTTAAATGGAGTAATAGAAAGCATGTGAGCTACTAGATATTTGGAAACCGTAGAAATATGATTGCGATAAGGATTATATCTAATTGTCGATAAATCTAACACTTGTGAGTTTAAATTTCCTAGAATGTATGAAAATCTCAAAAATTCAGTAGGAAATACTTCTAATTTTAGATTTGGAAATGCTGGAGCTTTATCAGACAGAATTAACTTACCATCTTCACCGGTCCCGTAATAATTATAATCTTTGCTTAAGGATAGTGTCACAGACTTCCATGAAAAATTAAGGTTGGCACTTTGTCTATTATTACTAAACTCATAACCTGTCTCTTTTGTAAATCTATTTTGAGGATCTACAACTTCACCTCGAAGGTGGTTATCATACCACCGCAGATCAAATCCTATATTTTCACCTAAGAAGCCATGGAGATTTATTCCATTTGAATATCTCCACCATGAACCATCATTGTGAGAATTATAATTAAAACTTAAAACTGGATCAACAAAAATTCCGAATTCATCTGTATCGTAACTAAAAAATCTGAATCTATTAAAATGGTCAAAACCAAATCTATCTGTCCCAAGATCAAATAGTTTACCTTTTCCATGATAATCAGACAAATCAAAACCCAATTTATTTAACTCAGAAGAATATTCCCTTATATAGAATTTCAATTCTTCTTCTTCCAACTCACTTTTCACCTCTAATTTTTTACTTTTTATTTCAATCATCTTTTGCGCAATATACAACCTGCTAAACGGTTGAATTTCTTCGTTGAGCTGAATCATCCCTTTACCACTTAATCGTTCAAGAAAACTGTAAACAGAACTGCTAACTGGTTCGTAGTTAGTTTGGGAAAAAACAGAAGATAGAATTAAGAAGTTAGAGATAAGAAGAAAAGGAATAAAACGTGAATGAAGAAACAAGAAACGCAGAATCCTATGTTTGATAAATAAGGGAATTTGAGTTCTTTTCATGCCTGTATAAAATTGAGATTTCATTTGTATTTTCCTTGTCATCCCGGAGTGATTACTCCATTAAAACTTTCGAGTACAGGTTTATCGGGAGTCTATTTTTTTTGTCAGCACTGTGTGTTAAAGGGCAACAAGTATTTCCTATTATTTTTCATTAAGATTTCTACTTTTGAATATCAATTTCTGAGAACCTAAAAGATTACAGCTCCCGAGTGGAATGACCTTCCAGATTTAAGGGATTATCTTTTCTATTTTTTAAGATTTATTTTTTGCTCCTGTCTGTAGAATTCTATCTTTTGAATACTTTCTTAATCGCTTTCTCAATCCTTTCTTCATCTTCTTCGCTCATATTTGTACCAGATGGCAGACATAATCCATATTCAAATAGATTTTCTGAAACTCCATTTGCGTAATATGAAGAGCCCTCGAATACAGGTTGCAAATGCATAGGCTTCCATAAAGGACGCGCTTCTATATTATCTTTTAATAATGCTTGTCTCAAATATTCTCTTGTAATACCGCCTGTTCTTTCCGGATCTATTGTAATTGCAGTCAGCCATCGGTTTGAATATGATCCTTCCATTTCGGGCTGAAATTCTATTCCTTCTATTCCTTCAAAAACATTTTTGTACCAATCAAATATTTCTCTTTTAAGTTTTACTCTTAAATCAAGCACCTTCAATTGTCCCCTACCAATTCCGGCAAGAACATTACTCATACGATAATTATAACCAACCTCAGAATGCTGGTAATGAGGGGCTTCATCTCTTGCTTGTGTAGATAAAAATTTAGTTTTATCAATTATCTCTTTTTTATTTGAAAGAAGTGCACCACCACCCGAAGTAGTAATTATTTTATTCCCGTTAAACGATAAAATACCAAAATCAGTAAACGAGCCACACTTTCTGCCAAAGTAGATACTCCCTAATGCTTCTGCTGAATCTTCGATTAAAGGGACATGATATTTTATACTTATATCTTTTATTTGTTGGATTTGAGCAGGCATACCGTACAAATGAACAAATATAATAGCTTTTGGTTTTTTCCCTTTTGATGATCTATCTTTTATAGCTTCTTCAAGAATTACAGGATCTATATTCCATGATTCTTTTTCGCTATCAATAAAAATTGGAGATGCACCAACATAATTTATGGGATTGGCAGAACCGGAGAATGTTAAACTTTGACAAATTACTTCATCACCATATTTAATACCGAGCATTATTAGAGCCAGATGAATTGCTGAAGTACCGGAAATCAGTGCAGCTGAATACTTAGCACCACAGTAGCTAGAAAGGTCTTCTTCAAAGCCGTTTACATTCGGACCAAGAGGAGCTACCCAGTTAGTATCAAATGCTTCGTTAACATATTTTATTTCTTCACCACCCATATGCGGAGAAGATAACCATATTTTATTTTTCATCTAATAAAGAATTTAAGAGGTGTGACAATTATTATTTCCATTTCTGTAATTTGATTTGTTAGGTGGACAAGTCAAAACATTGGGTGATTAAGTTCTATTTCAAACCTATTTTCACAATACTATTTATTTCATCTTTGACAACTTAAACTTTGCAAATAAGAATATAAGCAAATAACTAAATATTATGCCTAGAATAATGCCAAGTAGATTCGCCCCCAGGTCTTTTATCTCAAAGCCTCTATGAGGGATAAAAAATTGACTAATCTCTATGATGCTTGAAAATATTAGAACAAGTAAAAATGAAATAAAATATGTATTCATTCCAATGAATATCTTATTTCTTAAAATATGCAGTGTAATGGAAAGAAATAACGTAAGAATTGAATAATCTAATAAATGTAAGCCAAATTCTCCAATTCCAATTCCAATTCTTGGAATGTATGATGAAGGAACAAGATTAAGTATAATCGATAAAAAAAGCATGATCAATAAAAACGTAAAAGAAATAACTGCTTTAATATTTTTCACTTGTATTTACCCGGAACTCCAAGAATAGTCGAATTATCAGCAACATTAGAGATAACCATAGAGTTCCCACCAATAATTGAATTAGTACCAATAGTAACATATTGTTTTGTAGCCGCCCCTATTCCAAAATCAACACCTTCTAATAAATTAGTATGCCCAGCTAAATTTGAACCAGGAGCTAAAGCAGAATATTTTTTTATCAAACTATCGTGACCTATTGCACAGTTCATATTAATAACAACAAAATCTTCAATTGTGGTATTGTAATTAATTGAGACACCTGGATAAATAATCACACCTTGGCCAATTTTTACATTCTTGGCATACCAAGAATTCTTTGAAATAAATGATGGGAAATTGAAAGCTGATATATTGATATTGTTTAATATATTTTTTTTTATCTGAGGGAATGCAATTCCTATTGCTAGGTTCATTCCTTTTTGTTCATAATCTTTTAAAGTACTAATACTTCCTAAAACAGGATAACCAAATATATCTTTACCAATTTTCTCCAAATCATCATCAAGGAATCCTAAAACTTCGTATTTTTCATGAAATAATTCTTGATTGTGAATCAGAAAACCTCCAACACTACCAGCTCCAATGATTATTAGTTTATTCAAAATATTAGTCTTTTTTATTTCCAGTAAATCGTGGCATTGCAACATTACCATTATGTGTAATCCCCTCCCTACTTAAGACTTTACAAACCGTCAAAAATAAGATTTTAATATCCAACCAGAAACTTTTATTACTCACATACCAGATATCCAATTTAAATTTTTCCTCCCATGTGATAGCATTCCTTCCATTTATTTGAGCCCATCCTGTGATACCGGGTTTTACATCATGTCGCTTTTTTTGAATTGTATTATATTGATCTAAATATTCCATTAGCAATGGTCTTGGCCCTACTAAACTCATCTCGCCTTTTAATACGTTGAACAATTCGGGGAACTCATCAAGACTGAAAGAACGCAATATGTTTCCAAGTTTAGTCATCCGGTCTTTATTACTAAGTAGGTTTCCATCGGAGTCTTTTGCGTTTGTCATCGTACGAAATTTGTATAATATAAATGGTTTACCTTTTAATCCGGGTCTAAGCTGTACAAAAAATACAGGTGATCCGAGTAAAACTGTTATAAGAAAAACAATCAACAAAATTACTGGTGAAAATATAATTAATATAGTAAACGAAGCCAAAATGTCAAATATGCGTTTTAAAATCAATGAAATTCCATTCTTTTAATTGTAAATTGTAAATTGTAAATTGTAAAAATAATAATATTGTCTTAGCATTTAGTTAATTAAAGAAAATGATGATATATTATCTCTTTTGATACTTTTCAAGTAAATCTTTTAATCCCATTTTAACAGGTAATTGCCAAAGTAATTTACACCAGTCATGATTACCTTCAAGTAATCCTGGACCTTTCTCTGTGACAACAATATCCCACCCAATCGATTTGTTCTGTTTATTCAATAAAGCAGCATCCTTAGCAAGATTTAATGTTTCAGACCAAAACGGAATTTGGAATCCTAATATTGCAACTCCAGTAATAGGGTGAAATTTCTGATCAGATTTGTTTATTTCACTATAAACAGCTGGACCCTTAATTATTCCAGTTTCTTCATCAATTGGGGCGGCTAAATTTCCAGCTGCTAGATTATCAACCGGCGAATTTTCTGAAATTCTTAATCTACATCCAAGCAAATTTACTTCATCATTATCATTTAATTGTGTAATAATTCTAACAGTATTAACACCTGAGGGAGAAAGCTCATTAAGAATATGGTGTTGATTGATGAATTCTTCAACCATATCATATTTATTTGATTTCATGTACTTTACTAAGGACATAGAATTAAAGTCTTTTGTTTCTCTAATTTCTATGTGATCACCACATTTGCCATTCGATATTTTAAAGACTAATTTATTTGAAGGATTATTCAGCAGATCAGTCATCAATGAAATATTATTCAGATCCTCAATACTATAAACTTTATGATTAAAGAACTTTTTATAACATTTATAAAATTGCCTTTTATCTTCAAGGATATATCTTTCTTTTATGGGATTCATCTTTAACTGATATTCATACATATATCCAGTCCCAGCCCAATTGTGTTTCTCAAATTCAGTTCGTTCGTAAAACCTAAATGAGAAATAGTCTAATATTCCTATGTTATAATGAACTGCATCAAATAATGATAAAAGAAAAATTATTGAGCGAGGTTTTTGAGTGATTCTAGAAGAATAAAAAAGGAAATGACTAAGTCTTTGCCATTCCATTTTTTTAATATAATATAAAAGATAAAATAATCGTTTAATATACTGTTTTACATTATTCATTTTACATTATTCATTTTAGATTATTACTATAAATTCTACTAATAGATTCCAATGAATTTTCAATGGAAAATTCCTGAGCTTTTTTATGTCCTTCCAAACCCATTTTTTCCCTGAGTGAGGGATTTTGATATAATTTCAATATTGAATTTATAAAAGTCGATCCATCATTTTGTGGAAAGAGATATCCATTAATACCCTCTTCTATTAATTCTTTATGACCTCTGTCCATACTTGCGACTACCGGAACGGCGCAAGACATCTGCTCAACTATTCCTAATCCTAATCCTTCTTGTCTACTTGAAGATATTCCAATATCAGCAATTGAAGCAAAAAGATCGACATCACTACGAAATCCTAGAAATTTTAGGCAATTATGTACATCTAATTCATTAGCATAATTTTTACATTTTTCAAAAAGAATGCCTTTCCCTATAAATAACACTTTTAATTCAGGAATATTTTCTAGGAGTTTAGGGATAGAATCAATAATAAATTTATGATTTTTCCGTGGTATAAATTCAGCAACATAGAGAAGTATAAAATCATCTTTTAACAGACCTAGTTTTTCCCGTATCTTCATTCTTTCTTCAGGTTCCCTTTTTATAAATTTCTTATGATCCACACCAATACCGTTAATATGAAATATTTCCTCTGATTTTAATTTACTTTTTGCTAACTGATAATCTTCTCTATTTATTGTTATGATACAATCAGTAAAAAAACTTAACAACCACTCGGAGGAATAATATAATAGCCAATTTTTTATTGACGCTCCTTTATAAAAATGAAAGCCATGAGCAGTATATAGAACTCTTGCTCCTTTTTTTCTTGCCTTTATGGAAGCAATTCTAGTTAGCATACTTGGTATTGGAGTATGACAGTGTATCAAATCATAATTATTTCTATCAATAACGGATTTCAATCTGAGAAAAGTATTAATAATATTAGTATTGCAAAGAGAGCGTGGGAATGGCAAATAAAATATTTTGTCTGCAAATTCGAAAATATGATTACCGCGGTTTTCTATTGCAAGATGGACTTCATAATCATTCTCTTGTAACCACTTTATATAGGGTAAATGAAAAGTATGAATATGAACGTCAGAAGTTGCAACATAAAGTATTTTCAATTTATACCATCTTAGTATTAGTTAAAAAGGACATGTAAAAGTCTTCTCTTTTAGATTGTAATTTATCTTTCTCATAATTCCTAGATTTACTAAAATTATTATTGGCTTCCCGAAGCATTTTTTCTGCCGTAATACTTGTTAATAATTCATAAATTTTTGTGATATCTCCTTTATTAAAAATAAAATCTTTATTTATAAGTTCTGGAATTCCCGCTGTATTTGCCCCAAGAACTGGGCACCCCATTGACATGGCTTCAATAATAGCACGTGGTAAACCTTCTTGTTTGCTAGGATGAATATATATGTCAATATTTTCCATAAATTTAAAAACCTCACAGTGCCTTAACGGGCCAATAATATCTATTAAATCACTAACTCTATACTTCTGTGCATAATTTTTTATTAATTTTTGATCACCTTGGCCAACTAATTGATATTTAAATATAATTCCCTGTTTTTTCAATTTACTTATTGCTTTAATTACATCACTCTGAGCTTTATATGGAACATTTAATGCTGCTACCGTACCTAATATAAGAGGTTTTGTGAAGTCCGTTGTCCTTATTTTCTTTAATCTTTTTTCAAGATTACTATCATTGGCTTTATCTAACTCTACATTTGAGCAACTAATTTGTCTTGCTTTAGTAGGATATCTACGCTGTAAAAATTTTTCTGTAACATAAATAACATACTTCGCATCCTTTAATTTATTTTTCTGCTGCCAGTATTTCAATGGAGCTATCAATTTACCTTTCCAGTTATAGTACCAGTAAGCATCGAAAGTACATGCTACAAATTCAATAATATACGGTTTATTATATTTTTTTGTTAATTGAACTGCAATACTACCTGATGCACTTGGTTGACGGATTATAATAATATCGTTATTTACAATAGCCTCATTTATGATCGATCGGGCTTTAAAGATTTTATAATATTTTGATATGCTTTTAAAGTTTGGAATTGAAATAAAATTAAAATTCTGACTTTTAATTTCAGAAAACTGGTCTTTATTTTTACTAATCAATTGACTTCTTGTAAGGAATGTAATCTTATTGCCTAAAATTCTGTATCTCTGAATCAACCTATCATTTAGGTGAATGCCATAAATGCGACCAAAATTATCAACATACATTGGACCATCATGAATAAATAAGATTCTATTTCCCATCTAATAACTCATTTATAAATAGGTTGAAATTTTTCTCATGATCGTACGTAAATTTTGCCCAACTTTGGTAGGTGTATTTTTTTTTAAGTTCTGGATTTATTATTAAATTCTTTATCACAGAAATTGCAGATTCTGTATCGGTTGGATTTAATAAAGTATTATGAGCTATTTCTGGTATAGATTCTTTAATTGGTGGAATATTTGAAGTTACAACTGGTAAACCGGATAACATTGCCTCAATTAGTGCATTAGGTTGTCCTTCAGTTAGTGAGGGGAAATAGAATAAATCGAGTGTCCCTAATACATTTGGAATGTTATCTTGCAATCCTAATGTATATACATTATTCTCAATTGAATGATGTTTAAGTTTATTAATAAAGCTAGTACTTTCAGTACCATCCCCACAAAATAGAAAAAACACGTTATCAAAAGTATTTATTATCTTTTGAGCAACCTTGAATATTGTGTCATGATTTTTTGCTTTATCATAACGACCAACATGCCCAATAATATAACTATCCTGACTTAATCCAAGTGATTTTCGAGCTGCAAGTTTATCCCCATTATTGATAAAATATTTCCAATCGAATCCATTACGTATAATTTTAAATCTACTATTCGAAGTATATTCATTCTTAAAGAATGTATAAAAACCAAATTCAGAATTTGATAATATTTTTGTAGCAAAATTATAAACTAATCTGTTCTGAATTCTATTATATATTAACTTTAATTTTGTCTCGTCAAATGCATTTGAAGATCTTCGATAAAATGCTAGTCTAATTTTTATACATGCAATCCAAGAAAGTAACATATATGTGCCACCAAAGTTACCAACAAGACTACAGATTGCATCAAAATCACCTCTCTTTAGAAATTTAAATTTTTCTAACAAATGGATAGGATTATAATAGGAATTTGGCATTAACTTTATACGAACTCCCTGTCTTAAAAATTTTTCTTCCATAATTCCAACTTTTCCTTTTGGAATCACCAAAGTAAAATCAAACATATTATGAGAATACTTAATAAATCTTAGAATATAATTTTCTGAGCCACCTACAAAAAGTGATGGTAAAATTAAACATATTCGCTTAACAGGAGGTTTCATAATAATAATTCTATAAAAAAAATTTTGTCAAAAGAAGGATTTTATAAACTAAAAAAATTTTTGATTTTATTTGTGGAAGTTAATGCGCCTAAATCCGAACTAGTCATAAATTCGACATCAGGATATTTAGTTACAATTTTATTTAGTAATTTTTTTAATAAATTTAATCCATTATTTCTGTTTAGGGGGTCAATATGTCCGCAAAAATTTACACGATGAGAACTGATAATTGCTGGCCTCTTCATAAAAAAAGCAGTTTCAATTTGTCTAAAAGTATAATTTAGCCAGTCTACACCATTATCAAGATTAGGTTCAAATACACAATTACGTACTTGGAAACTCTGTCCAAGGTTATTTCGTTTACCAGTAAAATTTAATATTTTTTTATACTTACCCTGTCCTTGATGTTCCTTTTTAATGAAGGGAGTGTCAATATAATTAATGCCGTTCTCATATAAATAGCTATGAATAATGGGATGTTCGCGACCTCCGGGTGGATTGAAATGAACAGCGCTCATGCCAAATACTTCTTTAAATTTATTTAATCCATCATTAATGATTTGCTCAAATTTATAATTGTCAATAAATTTATCAAAATCAAAAGCTGCAGTGTACGAAATCGTTGAATAACCACTATTTGTAATACTAGTTAAGGAACGATTTTTTAATGATTCGAGAAGTTCTTTATCTCTCATCTTTAACTTTTCATTAAATACTTTTATATTAAAATGTTCTCGGCCGTGAAATTCTGGATGGATCAACTTTTTCTCAATTCCTTCTTTCCATAGTTCCCAAGTACTTTTATAAACTTTTTCTTCGAGATTACTTAATTTCTCAAATGTTTCTGAGAGTAATTCATAATGATATTCATTATAATTATTCTCTTCCATATATTCGAAATTAATATTAACTGGGACAGAAAAAGCAGTGAATAATGCTGGATTACCATTCTTATCTTTTACTGAGTAAAGTATCTCATAAAGTGAGTTTAAATCATTACTCGTCTCCAGATGGTCATATGCGTCAAATCTATTTAAAGCTTTTAATCCTGCTTTATCTAATTTATTTCTAGCTTGTTTTGAGGCAAGACGAACATTGCCGTAATCATCAACCGAAAAGACGACTATTTTTCTTTTAGTTTTCCATCCTATCGAGTTCTTCAAAATATTATTCAAATTTTTCACATTCTACTCAACAGAATTAATTAAGTTTTCAACCATCCATCCGTACGGATTAAATTTGCCTTTATACCAATTTAAATTTTTATCCCAGTATCCTGGACAAGAATCGTATGCTTCCTTGACAAATCCATAACTACATTCTACAACTATCGGTATACCGTTATCGAAAACATAGTCTATTGCTAGAGACTGAGAATTAAGCTTCTCATTTATAGAAAAAGAGAGTTTAATTAAATCATCATCAAAATTATCCTTACTATATAAAATATTTCCACTACCCGATGCTCTAAAATCATTTTTCCGCACTAATCTCTTTATTGCAAATGCCTTATCACCTATTACGATGATCCGTATATCATAATCATTATTAGGAATAAAATCTTGAAGTAAAATATATCCCCTTTCAAAACCGATTGTTTTAGAGAATTCCGGCTCATAACCCAGGCGAATTATTCCTTTTATAACATCAATTAAATTTGTTTTCCCAATTTTGTATTTATTCCATCGTTCTTGTAGATTCGAAAATTTATCGTATTGCTTAAAACCTTTTCTAAAAGCCCTTTTGATACTCTTTAAAGCTTGTTGTTTATTCCTAATTAGTTTAACGTTTGCTGAACCCGCTCCACCTCTCAACTTAATCACTTTGGGAAAATTTGTTGATTTAATCCAATTTTCAGCTTCATTTTTATTATAAAAAACGTGTGTTGGTACATGTGGAATATTCAATGCTTCAAATAAATATTTTTGACCAAGTTTATCGTTGAAATGCCACGCGGTATTGTAATTGGGGAAAACATTAAAACCTGATTGTTCTAGAGAAAATAATAGTTCTTTTCCCATTATTATATCTTTTGAATAACTTTGTCTAAAATGCCACATTAATGCATTACAATCCTTTAATTGACTAATGATATCACTGGAGTAACAATTAACTAGCTTATATTGAATATTCTTTTCTTGACAATATTCTATCCAACGTGAGTGAAACCCGTATTTTGAATTATGGATTGCTATCATTTTTGTTTCATTTCTTTAATTGTTTCTTCCATCCAGGAGGTGGTTCCGTTGATATTGAGAATTGACTAATATCATCTATTAATATCTCTTTACCATTGAATTTAATAACCACATCATCAGATTTTTCATATTCAAGGGCTGATATTAATAATGGAATTTTACTAGTATCAAAACCCATAAGTTCAGCCATTATATTGTCCGTCATTGGAGCATTATTTGAAAAACATATTATGCCCAAGGCTAAAGGATCAGGTTTTAATGGACCGTCTCCCTGACCACCAATAATACCATCACAGAGGTTATACATATCTCTCTGGGCAGTATTTCCAATCATACCATCCGCCTTTCCGAATTTGGCTATCAAATTAAGATCCATTACCATTCTCCATGTAGTATCATTTCCATACCATGCAGCTGAGAGCGTATCTTCAATTGAGGGATTTGATAGAATCCAAAAAAGTGAACCTATTTTGCGAAAAATTTTGTAACTCCATTTCCCTCTTCTTCTATTTGCAAGATCTATAATATTTTCAGAATATTTTCGAAAAACATTCTTATTTGGATAGCAATCCCCTCCCTCTTCGGGACTACCTTTTCTATGATGTGGCAGAAAGTCTTTATCCCCATTAATTCCCACTAAATTTTTTAACGCATTTGTAATTCCTGCTTTTTGATGCGTTTTAACTTTTGGTAAACTAATAATTATATCGTTCTCAAATAATTCTTTAGATATGCAATATTTATGAACACCAGGTGCGTGGGAATATGATAGTCTATTTGGATCGTAATCGACCACTCGAAAATTACTTTTTTTGTTAGTAATTGGTTCCAAAAAACTTTTTTCAGCCAAGTCAAAAATAATATATTCACTTAAAGGATTTCTTTCAATTTCAAGACTATTTGTTTTTGGATCAAAAATAACTCTTCTTAAATCCTTCAATTTTACATTTATATCATTTTTTTTACCTAATGATAATATCTCTTTTTTAAATTCTTTAGTTACAATTTTCTCCCAGACTCCCCCTTGTAATGGTGCATCCGCTATCGTAACCGACAAAGGTTTTTTTTCCAAAATTACTTCAAGAGCTGCAAGAACAAATTTTTCATGAGTTCGCAGGCAAATCTCATCACTATGTTTCAAATTATGTCTTACCCAATTGGGCTTTAATAGAACACGCTTAGATTTAATATTATCTATAGTCAATTTGTTATTCGTCAACTCTTTTATAACTGATTTAAGATATCCTCTATCTTCATATAATAAACTTAATTCTTTAATATTTCTTGTGATATTCTTATTAAAACAAGTACTTATATTTACAAAGTAATTTCCTATCACTTACAAATTCCTCTATTTTGAATTAAGGTGCCTAGCTCTGATGATGTCATAAACTCAACTGTAGGCCATTTATTTAATATTATTTTAATTAAATCATTCAATAGCTTCAAATGTTGGCTCCTATTTTTTTTTGATATGGATCCAATATAATTCACTCTATGGGAAGATATAATTGCAGGCTTACTCCAAAAGAAAGAAGCAGAGATATTATTTATACAACTAGCAACCCAATCAATGTTAAGATTTGAACTTGGTTCAAAATATGCATTTCTTGTTAAATATATTTGATTTTGTACATTTGCTTGACCAATATAATGAGCTTTTGTTTTGTAATTACTTCTATTTTCTTGTGAAATAATTTGTTTTCTCTGTCCCTGTATAATCTGCACTCCATGTTTATTTAGAATATCTTCAATATTATTATCCCAAATATAATTTGGGGCAATAAATGTTTTTGCCCTGTATCCAAGAAGTGTATTAAAAATCTTAAGACCTTCATCAACTATTGATAAAATTTCTATCTTCTGCCCCCGACTTGTATAATCCATAGCGGCGAGAAAATGTCCTCGCTTAGCATATTCATAATTCGTTAATTGACCCCATACGCCATATTTAAAAGCTGTTCTTGTATCAGTGTGATTACTTTGCAAAGCATCCATCCATAAAGGGACATTTAAGTGTTCACGGCCATGGAATTGAGGATAAAATATTTTTTTTTCCTTACCCTCTAACCATAAATTAAAAGAATTTTCACAACCTTTCGTATTTTTGAATGTTTCATTAACATATTCATAATGATATTTTTGAAAATTATCCTTTTCCACTTTCTCAAAATTTGGATTTGTAATCAAGCTGTTTGCTGTAATAACTGGGTGATTTCCATGTTCGTCTTTAAAATTAGATAATGTATCAAACAGTAATTCTAAATCATCAGCTGTTTCCAAAGAATCATTTTGGTTATATGGGTCGTCAAGATTTATTCCATTTTTAATTAGTTTATCTAAGACAATTTTTGAGGGCATACGAACACTTCCCCAATCGTCTGATTCAAACACGATAATTTTTCTACTTGTTCTATATCCGGGTACATTTTGTAAATTGTCTAATATTTTTGATGGCCACTTAAACATCATACAGATTTGTCCATTAATTTTCCTTATTTATATAGATCAATAACTTAATCATCATGTCTTTCACAAAAAAAATAAATCATTAACCTTACTATTGTTACTGTTATTGGAAGTATTCTTACTGCTGGCTCAATCATTACTATATCTTAAAGATTGATATTTAAAACAGATTCTCATCCTAGTTACAAGGATTAATAATAATTAAATTATTTATTCACTAAAATATGAACTTAATGTAGTCAATTAGTGGAGATTGTTGTTCAACAAACAATGCAATTAAAGGGTTGCCCAATAAATGTAGAATGCCAATATAATCAAATCCAATCCGGATATTAAATAGTACCAGAAATATGATCAATGGAACTGTCCAATGTGCAATTTTAATATGAAGACTATCTTGTTCAATTTTTGTGAGCACTATTACAAATACAAAATAGAAGCAAGCTGTTGAAATAACTAAGAACCTTCCACCTGAAGGCAAAAAGCTGATGATTTGAGACCAGCCCCCCAAAAAAAGTGCAAAATTAAATAGTTTATTTCCTGTAGAAAAATTCTCAAAACATTTTTTTCGTGTAAAAAATATGACGGTTGCCCAGATATATAGGTACCAATTTGATAAGGCATTAGCTATTACAACATGCAATGAACTACTAGATTTTTCTTCTAAAACAATTATTGCATAATCTGGGTTTAAGTACGGAAATAATTTTAGTCTAAACAACTCTGGCAAATAATTTATAATTTTATCGATTATATCGATATCAAATTCTACAATAAATATTGTTGAAATAAAAAAAACAAAAAGAACCACATCATTTTTAGGTACAACTAAATACACAAGAAAAATAACTATGGGAAATATAAATGAGAAATGAAAAAGAACGGAAGCAAGAATCCAAAAAACACCCTTTCTATTACCTTCAACAAAGTACAAAAGCGCTCCATATAAATATATTTGTGCTGCTGTCCACATTCTAACACCGTTAATATTCCAGATTGGATTTACAAGAGCAAATGATAGAATAAAAAGAAATATAATGACATTTACGTTCACCTTAATTTTATCAAATAATATCCATAGATTTTGTGCGTAGAAATAGCCAAAGACTAATGCAAAAATTGCGAATAGCCATCTTGGATCATTTGTGAAATTTGCAACTAGCCATGTAATTGTCTGTTGATATATATCTGCAAACCCATAACTCGGTTGGAAAAATAATGAAATTAATTTTTCTAGTGAATAATAGTCTAAATTATAATTTATTAATTGAGCAGCATACCGAGCTGAATCATTAGCGATTGAGTGATTCTCTTCAATAACAAATACAAATCCAAAATAAATGCAGAATAACCAAAAAAGATATTTAGCATTTGGGATTCTAAATCTTTTTAATGAATAAATTAAAGCAACAATTGGTAAAAAAAAGCATAAGACGTAGATAGTAAAATCTCTTTTCTCAAATTCTGAGACTGATAATCTAGGTTTACTATGTGGATCTTGAATATCCATTTTATTCATTTATTAAATTCAGAAATTGATTAGTAATATTAATAATTTCATATTGACTAATATTATCAATCAAATATTTATGTCTATAATTTCCTAAAAGAAATTCTTTTATAATTTCCACATCCAAGGTTTTTGATATATTAAGAATTGGACGTTTTGTAAGATTATAGTCTATTAATTTACTTGGGGATTGAACTGATGTATTATTATCAAAATTAACAAGGAAATCCATTTTACTTAGCTGATATAATAATTCTAATCTAGGTACATAATTTCTAATTAATAATTTTTTGCCTAAACTATCCTTAAATTTATGGAAATATCTGTCGTGCATCGTATATATAATAAAAGTAAAATTGAACTCAAGTGATTTTAAATAAGTTAAGAAAGCAGATGGATCTCTCCGTCCTGGGATAAAACTACCTGCATATGCAAATGTAGGAATTTCATTTTTAATATAATTACTAACCTTCACATCATCAAAATCAAAACCTTGTGGAATAGTTTTAATCTTATGATGATATTGAGGATAGTAACCCTCTTTAGCACTATAAATAGGTATCGAAATAAAATTCGCCTTATTCATAAACCATTTTTCGATATATGAGAAATACCATATTTTTTTAAAACTATCAGTTTTTGCGCCCATGTAAGGATCACCACAATCAGCCACCCATTTGGTTGCAATTATATTATTCTTGGTTCTTGCCAATGCGACACCCCAATGTATAGGGTATGGAACGGCAATCGAAATTAGTAAATCATATTCTTTTTCGACTAGTAGAGTTTTTTTAACTTTAAATATCAACTCTATATCTGGATATTCAAATAGTAATTTGAGTAACCTTTTTAATCCTCTCGAGAAGTAATGACATAATTTATTTTTATAATTTATCTTAATTTCAGGGTAATTTAATTTTCCAAAATATTTTATTTTGATTTTATTACGGTATTTTAGGTGAGCATATTCTTTTTCTTCTTGTTGCTGAGTTAAAACAGTTACTTTGTGACCTTGCTCAACAAATCCTTTTGCAAGTTCAGTCGCTCTAAAAGAACGAGGTGTTATCTCAGGGTAAAATGATTTACAAACTATTAGTATTTTTTTTTGATTTATTTCGTTGGACATAATTTTAAATATTTAGATCATTTTTTTGAAGTGTTGCCTCAGACTATTAAATTGTCATCAAAGATATTTTTTATACCCTGTATCGATGACACTTCACAATTCACAAAACAACAAGTAAAATTTTACTGATTTTTATGTTACACCAGATATTCTGAATAGACGCTCGTTTTTGTGGCAATCATTCTTAGTTAGCGATATTTCTTATTTCATATAAGATATATCTACTAGATTTAAAGAGAGTAGGAAAATTCAATTTTATTGATTTAGGCATTAAAACATAACTAACATTGGGGTATTCTTCAGAAATAGCTATGATTTCTTTTTCTGTTAAGTTTAGGTAGTTTTGTTTTATTTCTTTAATGCTTTTGAAATCTTGACTGCGATTAAGAAGTTTAAGTCGATTGTACCATTCTACTATATCTTTAGCACCGCTTGGTATATGCTTCCAACCGACAAACATTGGTCTCTCATAATTTATATAAAAGAATTTGTCATCTGGATGAGTAATAAAAACTTTCTTTGTATCTGTGTTGTTTCTTACCCAGTTCACCATTACGTTATCATTAGATGTATTTGCCTTTATTTGTTGGAAACTTGTGTCAACTTCAGATAGAAAATAGTTTATCTTAGGAATCATGATTAAAAAAGCAATTGCCGCTAATATGTACTTTAATCTATAATTTCTTTTTGAAAAAGTATTCTCTCTGTTTTCAATTATATAAGATGTAATATTTAATAGAGTTATCAGTGGTAGCATAATATCACTAAATCTAAAGAAGTAATATTTAAGATGAATATTTGATACTGGTAAAAAGAAAATCGCAAGTCCAAATAGGCTAATAATAGCTGAAAAAAGAGCATACGAGGACATCAATTTTACTTCTTGTTTTTTTGACTTTAAGAATAAACCAAGATTACACAAGACGAAAATTGGAAATATAATCCATGCTTTGAATGGAAAAAATAAAGGTAATGTATGATGAGGAACCCTTACGTTAACATATATATTCCATCCCAAATTGGTTATATCTTCTTCAATAAAGAAAAACTGATATATTATAGCAATGAATCCTATACTTCCTGCAAAAAGAAATATAGGTAGGGATTTGAAAATCTTAAAAATAAAGTCTTTTGATTCTCTTTGGTAAAAAATTAAGATTGGGAGAAGGCAGAATAAGTTGTATATCCCGACTAATAGATGAATAGATAAAGATAAACCTGCAAATAATAAACCTTTTTGGTGTTGTTTATGCAAAAATGAAGATAATGATAGGATAGCAAAACCATAGGCGAAAACCTTAGATTCAAATCCTCCTACCAACCATTCCCCAGCTCCAATCCCATATGGGAAAAACCTGTAAAAAAGGATAATTGCAAAATAGAAAAGGAAGCTATATGATTTTGATTTTACAGATTTGATTAAAACATTTAATGAAATAGCAATCAAAATGTAGGAAATAATTCTTCCGACAAAGATGGTTTCTATAAATCCAAAGTTTTTTACAAAAAAACCAACTGGGTAACTAAAAAAATATCGATGCAGAATTTTAAGATTTAAATACCAGTCATTTTTTAACCAATCACCACTATAAATGGATTTTGCATATGGAATTACATCAATTTCATTGTCCCCAATATTGAACTTAAAGAAAAATACAAGGGTAATCAGAAATAACAGGGGGAATCCCAATATCCAATAGGTATCTATATTTAGAGATGGGAATATTTTTTTAAATTTCATCTTTTGAAAAAATTGTAGCTAAAAGTTAGATATGTATTATTCCCTTTCACACCTATTCAAAATCTTTTGAAATATAATATTTGTGAATCTGGAGCGAGTTTCTGAGGGAAATAGAAGAATTTTAAGAGAACTATATAAAAGTCCATCCCCATTATTAAATAATTCAAAACGAAATCGTATTATTTCATAATAGATTTAATCAATATAATATAATTGAGATTTAACCATTTAGATGTATACATATAAATGGTCAAAAAGAGTGGACATGTAATAATAAGTTTTTGAACACTACTCAATTCAGGTAGGACTAGCATTATTACAATTCCGATTAACCATAGTAATACAATTCCATTTATAATCATTACAAAAAGTTTTTTTAACGGAATGAGGTCGCCAATTGACACTTTCATGATGATGGAAACATAAATTAGTGAAATTAAAACAATACAAATTGATCTAGTAATTGAAAATAAAGCTATTGCAACGGCTGAATCTGTTAATAAAACAATTAAATAACCTCCACACCATGCAAAAATTGCAAATATTATATGTAGATTTGAATAAAATTTAACCTTACCCAAACTTAATAATAGAGGTGCAAACATGATAATATTAAAGAAATTTACTACCAATGCAATTTGAAAATAGATTGCTGAATTCGAATAGGTGGATGAAAACAATAGAGTTACAGTTTCTTCCGCAAAATAAATGAACATAATAACTAATGGGTAAATTATCATCGCCGATTTTTTTAATGCGTTTTGCCACAACTCAATAAGTTTATTGACATCTGTTCTATCGTAAACCATTTTAGAGAATAGGGGCATAAGTACAGTTGAAGTTGCACCAACAACCATACCGACGAAAGGTAATTGAATAAAACCGTTCGCAAATTCTGCAAAGACTTCAATTCCAAAATATCTACTAATATAAAACTGATCCGACGATGTAATTGCTATTCCAGCAATACTTGCGATCATTATCGGCAAACTATATCTAAATATTTCTTTAAATGATAATGCAGAACTTTTACTATCGACCCCCTTGAATGGAATACTCATAAAAAAATAGGCCATGACGAGAGCAAAAATTGAGCTTATTATCCAGCCATATATTGCATAAAGATAATTCGCCTCAATGAGGATAATAGGCAGTATTATCATAATTAACATTACTAGTCTGGAAAGAACATTGTAAATTGCTATATAAGTTGTTTTTCTATATGCAGAGAAAATACCTTCGAGCCCCAATGTGGGAACCAATAACATTGGTATTGGAGAAAAATATTTTAATCCTAATTCAAGTTCACTATTATTTAGGGCAAAAGCTATCGGGTTTGACAGCAAGAATAGACATAATGAAAAAGTAAAGCCGCAAACAAATAGAAGCTTTGTAACTTTCCAGACAATATTTTTCCCTTCCGCCAAATTATAACGTGGTAAAAAGTAACCATAAACTCTTGGCAATCCTGCTGAAAATAATACTAACAGAGTATTATATACATATAATACTTGCCTATATGTTCCATATTCCGTTTTATCAAGATAACGAGCTAATATTACCGCACTTATCATACTCAACACAAACGAACTTAAACTTCCCATCCCAATCCAAATCACCTGCGATGTATTTGAATTATTTTTTATTCTTAATTTCACACTAATTCGACAAAGTCTTTAAGTAGCATCTTTTTTTAACCTAATTGAAAAATAGTGTTTATTTATTCTTAACTAATGAATTACATCATTGGTACTAAATATTCTATTGTTTTTTGCAAACCTTCTTCAAATGATATTGTTGGCTCATACTTCAACCTCATTTTTATCAAATCAATAGATGCATAAGAATTTTTAATATCCCCAATTCGTTTTTCTACATAAATGGGTTTAATTTCTTTTCCTAAATTTCTATTTATTTTGTCTACTAGCTCATTGAGTGTTACTTGGCCATGCGTAGCGCAATTCATTACTACACCACTGTTTAACTTCGATTCTGCAGCTAAAATATTTGCTTCAACAATATTAGAAACGTATGTAAAGTCCCTACTCTGCGTACCATCTCCAAAAATTATAGGCTGCTTGTTATTTTTGATTGCAATAATAAACTTCGGTATGACGGCTGAATATTGAGAATTAGGATCCTGTTTAGGTCCAAAAACATTAAAATACCTGAGCACAAGAGTTTCAATTGGATATAATTTAGAATAAACCTGACAATATTTCTCACCGGCTAATTTCGAAACCGCGTACGGAGAAAGAGGATTTGGGAGCATGCCTTCTTGTTTTGGCAACTCTGGATTATCTCCATAAACAGAGGAAGAAGAGGCAAAAACAACTCGTCTAACATTATGATCTCTTGCTGCATCAAGAATATTTATTGTCCCACCAACATTCACCTCATTAGATGTTATAGGGTCATTTATAGATCTGGGAACAGAAGGTAGTGCTGCTTGGTGTAAAATTACATCAACACCTTTTACAGCTTGATTTACTGTATGATAACTACGGACATCACCTTCAAAAAGTTCAACGTCATTTTGAAATCTTTTGAGGTTTTCTCTTCTTCCGGTTGAAAAATTATCCAGTATACGTACAAAATGTCTTCTCTTAAGTAGCTCTTCAACTATATTTGAGCCAATAAATCCGGCTCCTCCAGTAACTAAAATTTTCATTTCCTAATTCCATTCATGTGTTTCGTTATATTATTTAGAATTACCTACTATGATATTCAATTTTTCAATATTAGAAGTTTATTACAATTAGTGAATTTTGGCTTTGATGGTTTATCATATAAAATTTGATTGGCTTCCCAATTAATCATGTTTTTGTAATATTTACATTTGATAATTAATATTGTTAAAATACAGCGACGCTGAGCGTAAAAGATTATTTCGTTTCCGGATTTAGTTTCTTTCGAGTTTTGAGATCATTTATAAATTGCTATATTTTAATTTGACCCAATTTTAGATTCAAGAGATATTGAGACTTTACTTAATGATTGAAAACAAATATTAAATAAATGTTGCTAAAATAAGTATTGCAATCAAAATATCATTTTGTTGTTATAGTGTTATGAAAACCCTTTTAACTTTTCAAACTCTTTTCCAATTTTTTCTTTTCATCTGGCTTCTTTTTCTTTTTCCCATTCTCAGAATAATTATACGCATAATTATAATAATAGGATCCATAATAATTCTTCAAATCAAATTTATTAAGTAAAACTCCAATAAATGATTTTGTTTCAAATTTCTTAAGTTGATTGACAGATTTTTTAACCAATTCCATTTCCGTATTATTAGCCTCTGCAACAAGGATTGTCCTATCAACAATTCGTGAAAGTATTATTGAATCTGCAAATGTTAATAAAGGAGGCGAATCTATAATGATAACATCAAAAATGTTTTTTAATTGTTCTAATAATGATTTCATTTCCATTGAGTCAAGAATTTCAGTTGGATTTGGGGGTATTGTGCCGGCAGTTACCAAATAAAGTTTTTCAATATCTGTTTTTTTAAGAATGTTATTAAAATGTTGAGTCCCGACATTTTGTTCATTAAACAGGTCTTCATATTCACGTTGTTCAACAAGATAATCTGTAAAACCGGGGAAACGCTTAATCCCAAGCATTTTATGCACTCTTGGTTTTCGCAAATCACAATCTATTATCAATGTTTTATTCTTAGCCATTGCAAAACTTCTTGCCAAATTTAATGATACGAAAGATTTACCTTCCGAAGGAACCGATGATGTAAGAAGAATTACTTTTGATGGAGTACTCACGTTCGAATATCTTATTAGTGTTCTTAACGAGTTAAATGCGTCTAGGGCTACAGTATCCACTTCATTTGTTATTAATAATTCTGACTGGTTCCCATTTTTACTAAAATTTTCAATCAATGGAATCCATGTAAGATATTCAATATTAGCAGTTTCTAGATCATCAGGATTCTTGATTGAGCTATCCAACATATTTCTGATGATGGCGTATGCTAAACCCAGACCAAGTCCCAAACTCAATCCAATTAAAAGAATTCTAATTCTTAATGGTTTATAAGGAGATTCGGGAATACTAGCTGAATTTAAAATTAATATATTACCTGAGGTTGCCTGTTCATTTATTAACGCTTCCTGGTATTTTTCTTCTATTAGAGTATATAATTTTTCATCACCAAGTCTTTGTCTTTCTAGTCTTGCTAAATCAATTGATTTTTCTGGGAGCTTATCAAATTTAGTTGTATAATCATCTAAGTATAATTTAAGCTGCACATGTGAGGCATTAAGTGCATTGTATTTTACTTCTTCTTCAAAAATCTTTTGAGTTAAAATTTTTATTTCTTGAGGACTAGCACCAATAACAGTGTTTTCATAATCATTATAATTTTTACTTAAAGTATTATTAAGGCTTATAATTTTATTTTCGAATCTTTCAACTAATTCACTTTTAGCTCTGGTATTCATTGAATTGAGTAAAGCTATCTCCTTTTGTGCCTGAAGTTCGGCAATTTGCATTTGTAATTTAAGTAATAGTGGTTCACTTGCTTTTGATTTTAGGTAATTTGAGACGGATAAATCCTGTTTCTCTAATTCAGCTTTATATTGCACTAAAGTTTGTCGGGATATTGAAAGATCTATAGATACACTCTGAACTCTTGATTCTAATTCTGTCATCGTTGTAATTAAATTCTCTGCCTGAGCATCAAGCTTTATTCCTCCACCCTCAAGCTGATATATTTTATATTTGTTCTCAGAGTTCTTTAGCTCGTTGTATTTTTCATTTCTCTTCTCCTCTAAAAATCCTCTAACTCTTGTTACAAGTTTCCTATTATCAAGTAAGTTAAACTTTTTATAAACGTTGGCATAGACATTAGTTATTAAAGCGGCTTCAAAGGGCGAAGGAGATTCGCATGAAATTTCAATAAAATTTAGTTTCGGAATTTGTTTTATTGATACAAATTCTTTTAGCATTTTCGAAATAGATTTATCTGATTTTAGTTCCCCGTCATCTTCTTGAAAGACTTTATCATTAAGGATAAGTGAGAATTTATCTGTCTGCTGTATTGCCTTAAAAGAATCAATTATCACTTCTGCAACTTTTTCTCGTATTGTAATGTTATTAAGAATATGGATTTCATTGGCTATAAATTCATCAGCCTGTTTGCTGCTCCCCAGTTCCTCCATTAAAGGTAATGTCAGAATATTTCCCTCGGGAGGTGTAATCCTTAGAGTTGTATCTGCTTTGTAAATTTTAAGAGCCATAAATGCATAAGCTGCAGACAGTCCAAATATTAATATAAATATTATTGAAATACTGATTGAATAATTTTTGATTATTTTAAAATAATCGTTTATGCTATAAGGCCTCCGATGATCTTCTCGAGGACCTCCTTGATTTTGAGTAATTCTTGGATTATTCATTTTTCACCTACTTCTAAATTACATTTCTTGTGTTAAAACACATGTCAATTTATTTTATAATTGAAATTAACTAAACTTATTTTCTCATTTGAGTGAGTAATAATCTAAGGAATAATAAGAAATTGAAAAAAGTTCGGAATGTGAATCAAGCTAATAAACTATTATAATTTTTCTCTTTTTAATTTCTAGAATTCCTTTTGATCTCAATATTATTGTGCTCCTAACTTAATTTTATATCCGATCAAGTCGACAATTAGATTTGGTAGCTAGAGCTTCGCCAATAAAGTCACAGTTGCAATCTTTTTATTTCAAATCTAAATAATTATAAAATGAGTTTGCAAATTACTTAAATGAAACTCTAAATAAATATTTGAAGACATATATATATATATATATTATCAATATATGTGATCTTCATCATTGCCATAGGATTTGAATGGATTAATATTATCCAGTTTTATAAATAATCTGTTGTTATTTGCTACAGAAGATTATTATGACTATTCTCTTTCATTAACATAAAGCCATTTTCCATAAGCATGTGCTTTCGTTGAACACAATTAGACAGGTATTCGGAGTTTTTCTCTGATTAGTTTTAATATATATAACATTTATAAAGATTTCAAATCAATTCTTTTAATTTTTATAGAGATAAATTTGTTAAAAACATAAGAAATAAACAATAGCCAAAAAGGCAAAGTAATATTGAACATTCTACTAGCTGCACTAACAAGTGTGCTTCCAAATAAAAAGTTAAAAAAGATAATAGGAGTAATATTGTGATATTTCATAATCTTACGGCCAACACTACTATTATTTAAGTCAAAAATTTAATGCCTCATATGATGTTTTACCATCGAAAGCTGTATGAGGTCGTATAAAATTATAGAAATTTTCCATTCCTTCAGTTCCATGTTAAGATCCACATCATCAGTCATGGCAAGCTTTCGGGTTTGAATTTTCAAATGAGGACAAATAAGACTTGCGAGTATTAATATGTTCGAAGAATTGTACGAGAACTATATGTATTTGAGTACATTTAGATATAAGAGAAGTTACATCTTATATATGACACCTAACTATAAGATTGTTTACATATTAGGTTAATATTTGAAAGTCAATATAAACAATGTATGAATATTATGATCTTGAATTCAATGAATAAATCAACATCAAATAAAAGACATATTGTCTTGAATTCCATGTCGTAATATTATATATTCAAATATGCGCATCGGTGAAAAGATAAGATGATTAGTAGAAAGAATAATTGGAGTTAAATATACTCTATAATAGTTATTACTCATCTTCATGTGTCATAATTAATATTAGCGATTAAATAGGAGCATGATTATGGAAAAAACAGAAGTAGTTAAATCCATCAATAAATCGGCAGAAAGTGTTTGGAGAACCATTAGTCAATTTTCGGGTATAGAAAATTATGTGCCTGCTATTGCGAGTTCTGAATCCAAAGGTAATGGTGAAGGTATGGAGAGAACATGTACAATGGGTAATGGGGCAAGTTTTGATGAGACACTGTTAAGACTTGATCATCAAAACATGGAATTACAATATAATGTGCATGATCCTTCCCCACTCCCGTTTTCAAATTATACTTCGAAAATGAAAGTGAATAAAGTTGATAGTAATACGAGCGAACTTGTTTGGAACTGTTCATATCAAGTCGATGCAGGAACTGTTAAGGAAGCAGATGACATGCTGACTGGAATATTTGTCTCAGGAATTGAAGGTCTGGAAGAATTAAATTCGTAATTATCTTGCTGAAACATTTAACTTAATGTGAAAATTTTTTTTAGGTAAAAAAGACATTCATTTTAAAATGTGCTTTAAGTTAAAAGAGAAGTTGCGTTTATGCTTAAATTTCGTCGGAACGGCGGGATTTGAACCCGCGACCCCTTGACCCCCAGTCAAGTACGCTACCGGACTGCGCCACGTTCCGAGTTTTAAATCTTAGAACGTAAATCTACTAAAAAGTTCTTTAATTCTTCTAGATCCTTTTTAATATTCGGCTTCTCACTAAAGGTTGGTGTTGATTTTGGAGGAGTATCAGTATTTAACTTATTTTTTACGGCTACATTTTTAATTTCAGTAGGGTCACTTAATATTTTTTTTGCACCTTCAATAGTATACTTTTCCTCGCGGAGCAACTTCTTAATCAATAGAATCATTTTGATATCTTTATTCGTATAGATTCTATTTCCCGCTCTATTCTTTGAGGGTTTTAGTTGTTCAAACTCAGTTTCCCAATACCTTAAAATGTATTGTTCTAGATCTGTTAATTTACTTACTTCAGAAATTGAGTAATATAATTTTTTTAATCCGAAATCTTTCATAATTTACCTTGATTTATGCTTTAGCTAAAATATATAAAGTGTTTAGAAATAGCAAGTTCCGAATATAATATAAATTTATGGTTGAAACAACTAATCCATTTATAATCAATATATAGAATCGAATTATCAAGCAAATGCTTTATGGCCCCGCCTTGCCTTAAAAATAATATTCATTTTTATGAATTATCGAATATAAACTTGTCTTATTTATCAGAATAATAACGACATTATGATATTCATAATTATACATTATTACGAATATGAGTTGCGATAGAGCTGATAAGAAAGAAAAGAATGCGGAGCAAGCTAAGTTGTATAGAATTATAAGGATGGAATCTTATACTATTTTAGTTAATAAATAAATAGCAGCTAAATAGCCATTTTCTTTAAAACCTGAAATATAACCATCGGTACTTGAAGTAGTAATCAAGGTTTGTCTGAATTCTTCTCTTGATGAAATAAGCGACAAATGCACTTCAATTTTAGGAATGTTAATGATTTCAAGTGCATCTTTAATTGCAACAGATGTATGAGTATAGCCACCAGGATTTATCACTACTGCATCAAAATTATTTTGAGAATCTTGAATTTTAGTTACTAACTCACCCTCGATATTACTTTGATAAAAAGTGAACTCGTGAATTGGGAATTCTTTTTTAATTAATAGCTCAAGATCTTCAATAGAAAAACTGCCATATTGCTCTGGATCTCTTTTACCTAACATATTTAGGTTAGGCCCATTGATAATTAAAATTTTCATTTTGTTTCACCCATTTCTTCTATTATTTCTCTGATCTTGGGTTGAATGTAAATATCATCAACTCCTAATTCTTTTAAAGCGGCAGATAAAGTTATAACTTTCCTTTGAGTTGTAGATAATCTATTAATAACAATAATTTTACTGTGCTTAACTAAGCAATAACCACCTTTAAAATCACCCTTTTCAAACCGTACTTTTGCTCCCATTTCGGAAGCAAGAGATTTTAAATCTTCTAAAACAGTTTCAAATTCTTTTTCTTTTATTTTCATTATAATTGTGTAGTTGATTTCGATAGCTAAAATAATAAAATTCTAGACCATTTGAGAAAAAATATGAATATTGCGTCTATTGATATAGGATCAAATACAGTATTACTATTAATTGCTTCTATTGAGAATGGAAAGTTAATACCAATTGTGAATGAGTATCGCAGTCCCCGTTTAGGAAAGGGATTAAAGATCGGTGGAGAGATATTAGATGATAGAATTGATGACTTACTTGAAATTTTGGCTGATTATAAAACCTTATTTGTGCAATATAAATGTAAAAAAATAATTATTACTGCTACAAATGCTATAAGGATTGCTTCAAACTCAGATAAAATTATAAAACGAATTGATAAAGAACTAGGTATAAAAGTAATCATTATTCCGGGCGATGAAGAAGCCAAATTATCATACTTGGGAGCATCTTCATCTATACCAAGTCTTGAAGAGAAGATTGTAATAGATATTGGTGGAGGAAGTACTGAAGTAATATATGGGAATAATAGTGATATCCTCTTTAAAAAGAGCTTTCAGACAGGCGTTGTTAGCTTAACAGAAAAGTTTCTAAGTGATTATCCATACAGTAATAAAGCTTTAAAAAATGTAGAAAACCATTTAGTAAAAACGTTCTCATTAGTTTCGGAAAAAATACCACCAGATATATCAACAATTGCAGTAGCTGGAACCCCAACAACTCTTTCCTGTATTAAGCAAAATTTGAAAATATATGATGAAATTAAAGTAGAGTCTTCGATTCTTTATAAACGTGATTTGGAAGTATTATACAATAATCTTTCTAAAATGTCTGGAACCGAAATTAAGGAAGAGTATGGTGAGGTTGTAAGTGGAAGAGAGGATGTTCTTTTCTCTGGATTGCTTATTTTACAACACTTTATGAAACTAATTGTAATAGATAGAATATATATTAGTAGTAGAGGTATAAGATACGGTAATATAATTAATTATATGAATTGTTTAAAGTAATATATATGGTATAAATGCTATCTCTAAAATTAAAACAATATAAAAAACTAATGTTGCAGCAACAGAAAATATTTTAGAATTGCTTTGAAGATAGATCCCATTAAGTAAAATTACAATGCTCCAAATTGTCATTAGAACTTCAATTCCAACCAGGATATATGCTAAATTTAATTTTATTAAAAACGGTGAAGGGTTATATATAAACCAATGTTTGCCAAATATACCATATTCCACTGGAGTTAGAATAAAAAAAGCTAAGATCATTGGGCCAAATGAATATACAATTATTGATAAATTATCCTTAAAACGTGTTTTGTTTCTAAAGTTAATTCCTACAGTTAGAAGCTTTGTGAATATAAGAATGGTTACGACATAAATTCCAGCAACAAGAGACATATTATAGAAATAATGCTCCGATTCCGGTATAATTAATTCAAGTGATGATTGAAATATTACAGATGTAAAAAACAATTTAAGTCCCAAGAAAGCTAACATAAAACTGAGGAAATTTTTATGTTCTGCCCAAATAATATTTGTTAATGCTTTTTTTGGACTTTCAAACAATTGCCAAATTATTTTCCAAAGGTCAATATTAACTACACTAGCTCGTAAATAATGTTTACATTCAGAGCAGTTTTTATCATAGAGAGGATTTTGTTTTCCACAATTTGAACAAACCTGACCATTTTGCAATTTCATAAATTAATCTTTAATCTAAGTTCTGGTTTATTTGTATAATTGTTAACACCAACATCAAAATCAAATAAATGGGCATCCACATATGCATCAATTAAGTTTAAGAAGTACGTTAGACCTAAATAAACAGCATATAGATCTCTATCATCTCGGTAAAAATCTCTTATGTCCTTATAATTTGTGTTACCATTAGACGGCTCAGAAAGGCTAATGTTATATAAATCTCTATAATGTTGATAATTGTCATTACGATCAAGCCAAAGGTAGATGAACCAGGCTGATACACCCCATACTATGGGAATCTTCCAATATGATTCATTATACAATTGGCCCCAACCCGGAATAACTGCACTTCTTAGTAATGCTCCCATTGGAGATTTTTGCATCACAAATCCAGTGTCACTTAATGATTGTGTAGTATTAATTGAGTCTGCAGACTGAGCTGAAATTGTGGCAGAAAATAAAATGAATATGAGTAATATTTTACTAATTAGATTTCTCAATAATATCAAATAATTCAAATAATCTTTCAAGTTCATCGTTAGAATAAAAATCAATAGTAATCTGACCCATACCGTCTTTTCTTTGTTTGCACGATACTTTGGTCCCAAAAATATTTCTTAACTTGTTTTCAATATCTCTTTGAGCAATTGATTCTTGATCATTTTGAATTGTCCTAGTTGTTCTTTCTGATTTCTTTCCTTCGTTAACATGTCTAACAAGTTGCTCTACTTTTCTTACGGATAAACTATCTTTCTTAATTTTTCTTAGTAATTGTAATTGAATGTTTTCATCATATAAATTAATTAAAGCTCTTGCATGCCCGGCGGAAATTTCATTTTTAACCAAACTATTCTGTATCTCACTAGGTAGTTTTAATAATCTAAGAGAATTTGTAATAGTAGTTCTATCTTTTCCAACTTTATCAGAAACTTGTTCTTGGGATAAATTACATTCATCAATTAATCTTTTATAGGCACGTGCTACTTCAATTGGATTTAATTTCTCTCTCTGGATGTTTTCAATCAGAGCTAGAGCCACCATCGCTTCTTTAGTATCTACTTGAATTATATATGCAGGTATTGTTTGGTGACCAATATCTTTACATGCTCTTAATCGTCTTTCTCCAGAAATTAATTCATAGTTCCCTTCAGATCCTCTTCTAACTGTAATAGGTTGAATTAGTCCATTTTGCAGAATGGATTGTTTTAATTCATCTAAACTTTTCGGATCAAATTCAACTCTAGGTTGAAATGGATTGGGAAGAACATTTTTAATCTCAACTTTTACGAGCACATCTTGAGTGATTCCATCATCTGTTTGGAGATTTGGATTTGATATTTCAACTGGTCGATTTAACTCTTCTTGTGTTGAAGGATTAATAAGTGCGTCTAAACCTCTGCCTAATCCCGGTCGAATTTTATTCATAAATAATTCTCATTTTAATTATGATTGCATCTACTTATTACTTCTGATGCAAGAGAAATATAGTTTTTTGCTCCAGTAGAAATCGCATCATATAATATTACTGGTTTAGCGTGGCTAGGTGCTTCGGAAATTCTGACATTTCTATGGATAATAGTATTAAAAACTTTTTCACCAAAATACTTTTGGACTTCTTCAACTACTTGATTAGATAGATTTAACCTCTTATCGTACATTGTAAGTAGTACACCATTAATTGAAAGGTTTTGATTTAATTGTTTCCTGACAACATTTATAGTATTTAACAACTGACCTAGGCCTTCAAGAGCAAAATACTCACACTGTACAGGCACAATCACTGAGTCAGATGCAGTGAGTGCATTTAAAGTAAGTAGACTTAATGATGGTGGACAATCAATAAAAATAAATTCATACTCATCTGAAGTAGATTCTAACGCCTCCTTTAATAATTTCTCTCGATTCTTAAAAGATACTATTTCAACTTCGGCACCGACAAGATTAATCGTTGAAGGTAAAATATCAAGATTAGGCATGTAAGTGTTAACAATGCAATCAGAAACCGTTTCAGATCCAATTAAAACATCATAAATAGATTTTTCATTGTCATAGATACCTAAACCATGTGTTGAGTTAGCTTGAGGATCAATATCAATTAGTAGAGTTTTAAATTCAGCAGCTGCTATTGATGCTGATAAATTTATTGCTGTAGAAGTTTTACCAACTCCTCCCTTTTGGTTTGCAATCGAAATAATATTTCCCATAATTTCCCGTAATCAACAATAATTTTTGTTTTCGTTATTCTTTATTCACAATTTATTTAACATATACAATAATATGAAAATCATAATTCAATCTCTGCACCATAATCCATAACAAGACAGTCTTTACTTAAGCCATTTAATTTTTTCTTAAATTCATTAGGATCGACTTCAATTGGAGGCCAAGTCCCATAATGCATTGGAATTGAAACCTTTGGTTTGACAAATTCCACGGCTTTAAGTGCATCATCAATGCCCATTGTGAAATTGTCTCCTATGGGCAAAAGCATATAATCAATCGAATTAATTTCACCAATTAACTTCATATCAAAAAATAATCCGGTATCGCCAGTATGGTAAATAGTTTTTCCCTCAATAGTAATTAAAACTCCAGCTGGTTCACCTGCATAATTTCCTTCAGGAGTTTGCGATCCATGGTGTGCAATAGTAAATTTTACTCTTCCAAATTCAAAATTGTAAGCTCCACCAATATGCATATTATGCGCATTGAATCCTTTCTCTGAACAATAGTTAGCAAGTTCATTCACACAAATAAATAACGGATTTGTTCTCTTTGCAATTTTGAAAGAATCACCAATATGATCACCGTGTGCATGAGTTAAAATAATAAAATCTGCATTTTTAATTTCATTTGATTTAACGGGACAAGTAGGATTATCGTCCAAAAATGGATCAATCAATATTACTTTACCAGAATCTGTGGTAATCTGGAATGCTGAATGTGAAAAATAACGTAATTTCATATTTTCACCTTAATTTTATTAGGAATAAAAATATACTAATATTTTTTTTGAGCATTTAATAAAAGTTAAGTTTTGAGAAGTACTTTTAAAAATCCAAATATTGTTGGTATAACTTTCATCTTACTTTCATCATCACAATATATTGTTGGTATCTGTAAAAAACTAAGTGAATATTTGTTTTTGCACAATTTTACAATCATTTCACTTTCCGCTTCAAATCCAGAATAACTTGGTAGAATGCTTAATAGAATACTTGTTTTGAAAGCTCTATAACCAGATTGACTATCTATTATATTTGCACCGGTTTTTATGCTCAAGAGTTTTGAAGTTAGAAAATTACTTAATCTTCTATGAATTGGCATAGATGATCTTGTCATGCTCCTGCTCCCAATAATTGCATCATAATTTGATATTTCTTGAATGAATTTAGGGATAAAATTTGGATCATGCTGGTTATCTGCATCAAGAGTAATAGTAATATCTGTATTACAATCTATACTTTTTAATATACCGGTTTTAAGCGCTACACCCTTTCCCTCATTTTTAGAATGAGTTAGTAAAATGATTTTTTCACTTTTGGGAATATTTTTACTTGATGAATCAGAAGAGCCATCATCAACTAATATGAGTAGATCTACAAAATTGAGGACATTGCGTATTATTGAATGGAGATGTTTTTCTTCATTATAAAAAGGAATGATCGCACAAATTCTATTTTGGTTTTCTAAATGAGTCAAGAATATTTTTAAACCCTTTTTCTTTTGAACTAATCATACTTTTAGCTAGATGATTTCTGAGACTTTCTTTTGATAATCCACTTGTAAGATGACCCTTTTCGGCAATTGAGATACCTCCTGTTTCTTCAGATACAATAATACTTATCACATCTGCGTCTTCAGTAATACCGATGCCAGCTCTATGCCTCATGCCAAGATCTCTACCATCAATAGATGTTTGTTCAGTTAAAGGTAATGTACAACGGGCAGCCTCAACATTATCATTGCTTATTATAACTGCTCCATCATGTAAAGGGCTTCTGGGGAAGAATATAGAACGTAGTAAGTTTTTATTTAACTTAGCGTTTAATACTTCCCCACTCTCAATAACACTCTTGAGGCCAGTTGTCTTTAGGTAAACCATTAATGCACCATGCTGATGTTGAGCCAATTCAAACGCGGCTTCTGTAAGAATATCTGCAACTGTTATTTCATCACTTTTCACAAATACATTAAACAGTGGATTTTTCCCAAGATTTACTAATAATCTTCTAATTTCTGGCTGGAATAAAACAATAAAGGCAATAACCCAAATACCTGTTACTAAACTTAATAACCACCCAACAGCACGTAGCCCAACAGCTTGTGCAACGAAGGAAAAAAATAAGATAATTGCAAAACCAATAAATATTTGAGCAGCAATTGTGCCTTTAAGTAGTGTATAAAGTTTATAAACAATTAACGAAACTAGAATGATATCAATCAAATCCAGAAACGTAAATGGTAAAAATCCTATTTTGAATATCTCAAACATTTATGACAGTATTATTATTTCTGGTGAAAGATACTATTTTTTTTAATTCAATTGCATTTTTTACGTTATGTGTTCTAACAATTTTTGCACCATTTTGAACAGCTATTGTTTCTGCAATAATAGTTGAATTCTCTCTATTATTAATATTGAGACTCAGTGACTTTCCAAGAAATGATTTTTTTGATAAACCCAATAATAATGGATATCCATATTTATTAAATTCATTCAAGCGGTTTAGTATTTCATAATTATCTTCAATTCTTTTCCCAAATCCAATGCCCGGATCTAAAATAAGCTTTACTACTTCATTCTTTCTTGCTATTTCAATTCTCTCCTCAAAATAATCCATTATTTCACTTATAACATTTTCATAATAAGGTGATTTTTGCATATTCTCTGGTCTACCTTTAATATGCATTAAAATATATGGCACATCATATTTTGAGCTAATACTAAATATGTTATTATCAAATGTACCACCACTAATATCATTTATTAATCGTGCTCCCACTTTAATACATTCTTCAGCAACGATTGATTTTGTCGTATCAATAGAAATTATGACGTCTGGTTTAACTTTAACTAAATCTTGAATAACAGGTATAACTCTTTCAAGTTCACTTTCAATAGAAACATTCTCAGCATCGGGACGAGTAGATTCACCTCCAATATCAATTATATCTGCACCATCATCTAATAAATTTAACGCATGAGTTATTGCTTTTTCTTTAGAGTAATATTTACCTCCATCTGAAAAAGAATCTGGTGTTACATTTACTATCCCCATTATTAGAGGAAAATTTGATTTTACAATATAGTTGTATAATTCACTCAAAGATTACTATTTGTTTCCATTCTTTTTTGAATAAACTATTTTCCCATTCAAAATAGTCATCTCAACATTAAACTCTTTATCTAGAACAACAAAATCAGCAGGTTTTCCGCTAGAAAGAATTCCTCTATCAGTTTTTATTACTTTTGCAGGATTTACCGTAGCCATGCGTACAGCATCTGTGATCTTTGTCCCTGTTGTTTCTATTATGTTTTTTATCGCTCGATTCAAAGTTAGCGTGCTCCCAGCAATAGTCCCATCATCCATAACGGCTTTGTTCCCGGATAAGGTTACTTTTTGATCAGAGAATTGTGTTGCTTCACCTTCGTGCATACCGCCCACTCTAATAGAATCGGTAATTAGAACAATCCCTTTAGCAGTTTTAGATTTCATCAAAAATTCCATAGTAGCTGGATGCACATGATAGGTATCTGCAATTAATTGTATTTTTAACTCATCTCTTAAAAGGGCTGCTACTGCAACACCAGGTTTTCTATGATTGATAGGATCCATTGCATTAAACATATGAGTAACATGAGCAGCTCCATGATCTATAGCTAAATCCACAACTTCATAACTTGCCGTGGAATGTCCAATTGAACAAACCACACCATGAAAAGAGGCTTCCCTTATTACGTCTAAAGCACCATCCAGCTCTGGTGAAATCGTCATCATTTTAATAGTTTTTTCTGAGGCTTGCCACATTTCTTCAAATGATGCAATTGAAGGTTCCCATAAATATTCGGCGTTCATAGCGCCCTTTAACTTATGATTTAGATATGGTCCCTCCATATGTATACCAATAATATTTGAATCAGGATTGGAATTAATATACTTACCCATTCTTCTCAAATCATTAAGAAGAGCATCTTTGGGTTTGGCATGTAAACTAGCTAAAAGCCCAGTTGATCCTTGCTGTAAAAAATAATCACTTATTTTCTCTATGCTACCATCAGATTCATCAGAAAATCCAAACCCTCCAGCTCCACCATGTACTAATAAATCAACAAAACCTGGAAAAATATATTTATCTTTAACGTTATATACTTTTGCAGATTGCGGTATGCAATATTTATCATCGGGACCAACATGATAAATTTTCTTTTTCTTTGTTGTTAATATTCCTTTTTTTACAACTCTAAATGGAGTTATTATATCCGCTCCAATAAATACTAATTCCATATCTATATAATATAATTAAATGATTAAATTTTTTAATTCGGTTGTGGCTGCTGTTATATTATTATTATTAAATACTGCGGTACCAGCCACAATAATGTCGCAGCCAGACTCATTAACTTTAACAATGTTGCTAGAGTTTACTCCACCATCTATTTCAATTAAGAACTGATGCTTATTTTCCTTTTTAATACTGGCCAATTGTCTAATCTTCTCCAAAGTGTATTCAATTAAACTTTGACCACCAAAACCCGGATTAACAGACATCACTAAAACCAAATCGGCAAGGTGAAGAATAGGTAGCAATGTTTCTATTGGAGTAGAAGGATTAATTGAAACTCCAGCTTTAGCGCCCATCTCTTTTATGGAATTTAATACCCTATCAAGATGAACAACTGCTTCTTGATGCACAGTGACATAATTTGCTCCTGCTTTGATAAAATCTGGAATAATATTCTGAGGATTTTCAATCATCAAATGTACATCCAATGGCAATTTTGTAAGTCCACCAACAGTAGATATAATTTGTGGTCCAAATGTTATATTTGGTACAAACTTACCATCCATTACATCACAATGAATAAGATCAGCACTACCAAGCTCAACGGCCCTAATTTGTTGTGATAGATTTGAAAAATCTGCTGCAAGAATGGAGGGAGCTAGTAAACTCATATTTAATTCTGACTTTTAGTGATGAATAGATCAATTGGTTCGCCAATATTTACTAATTTATTCTTTGTGGGGTATTGTGTTAAAACTGTGTTTGGTAATAAAGTTCGAGAATCCTGATAATTAATTTTCCCAACAATCAATGAATTATTTTGAAGTATGGATTTAGCCTCACCAAAAGATTTCCCCAATAAATCAGGCACTCTTACCATGCCTATATTAGGACCCACACTTATCTTTAAATTAACTTTAGTACCTTTTTGTAAATTAGTTCCCTCTTTGGGATACTGTTCCACAATTGTATTAGCCTTTGACTCTGATTTTACTTCAGTAACATTACCAAGAACAAAGCCCATTCTTTCAATTGAAACTTTCGCGTCTCTTAAAGTTTTATCTAATAGATACGGCATTATAGTTAAAGGGTTTCCTCCACTAATTACAATGTATACCCGTCTATTTTCTTTTACAATTGAACCAGCCTCTGGTTTTTGATAAATAACTTGATCAATCGGAAACTCGTCACTGTATCTTGGACCTTCAACAATAGCATTTAAGTTACTATCCAATAATATTTTCGTGGCTTCATCTCTGTTGATACCTACTGTATTGGGAACTACAACTTCAACACTATTAACGTACCACGGCATTATAAAAATGTCTACAATAAAGGCTAAAACAGTCAATAAAGTGACTGAGGCAATCAGCCATAGAAGTATTTTTCTAATAATGGGTTTCATTCTTACAAATATATTAAATGAGGGTTTCTATAACAACTTAATATTTTTTATTGTAAGTAAATTATTGTAATTTTACTGGATTATAACTTTAACAAAATATCTACAAATGTTATTTCGACTATTCAAAAAATAGGAGTATTTATGTTTAGTAACCATCCGAAAGGATTACCTGTATTATTTTTTACGGAAATGTGGGAACGATTTGGATTTTATCTTATGCTGGGAATATTTACCCTTTATATGATTGATTCTGAATTAACCGGTGGAATGGGATTTACCAGAACTTTTTCAGCTGAAATTTATGGAACATATTTAGCACTTGTCTATCTTACTCCCTTTTTAGGTGGGTTAATGGCCGATAGGTTCATGGGATACAGGAAATCGATTTTCATAGGTGGTATATTAATGGGAATTGGTTACTTAGGATTAACATTTTCTTCTGAATTGATTTTTTACATGTCTTTACTGTTAATCATTATTGGTAATGGATTTTTTAAACCAAATATTTCTACATTGGTTGGACGCCTTTATGACACTGACGAATATAAAGACTACAAAGATTCAGGGTATAATATTTTTTATATGGGAATTAATATTGGTGCTTTTGTTTGTAATTTCTTTGCTGCATTTCTGAGGAATAATTTTGGATGGAGTGCCGCTTTTGCAATGGCTGGTATTGGAATGTTTATTGGCATTATATGGTTTTTCCTTGGACAAAAACATGTTAAAGATGTTGACTATATAACTCCTACAGAACCCGACGATACACCTATTAGTAAAATTGTATATATAATATTTGGTCCAGCAATTGTCGCTGCATTTATCGGATGGTTCTTACCTACTCTTCTATTTGGTCAACCGATTATGGCTGAGTCTACAGATGCGTTTATTTTTGCAACTATTCCTCTTTTATATTATTTCTTTTCAATTTGGAAAAAGGGAAATAAGGAAGAACGCCAACGATTAGGTGCACTTTATGCTGTATTTCTTGCAGGCGGTGTTTTCTTTATGATTCTTCACCAAAATGGTTCTGCAATGACAATTTGGGCAAACGATTATACTGCTCGTGAAATGCCATCAATAGTTCAGGCTCCTTTAAGTGAATTAGGTTTTGCTGAAACTGTAACCTCTGAGCTACAAGAAACTCCAATTTATGATGGACATGGTGCTCCAGTTCTTGATTCTGAAGGAAAACCATTAGTTGAGCAAGGTCCTCATCCTTATTTAAAAAATCTTCCAAAAGAAGAATGGCCAAAAGAAGGAGAAAGTTTAGCATTGCTGAATACTGAAATCTTCCAATCTGCTAATCCGGGTTTTGTAATTATACTCACTCCTCTAATAGTAGGCCTTTGGACCTTTCTTGCAAGAAGAAAAAAGGAGCCTTCAACACCTGGGAAAATAGTATTAGGTGTTGTAGTCACAGCTTCTGCTATGTTGGTAATGGTAGCTGCCGTATTTTTTGGCGGTAATGGAGCTGAAAAAGTATCGTTCCTCTGGATTGTCTCGATGTATGGTGTTCTTACATTTGGTGAACTATGTTTAAGTCCGATGGGGCTTTCTCTAGTTTCCAAACTTGCACCGAGGCGATTCACTGCATTAATGATGGGCGGCTGGTTTATGGCTACAGCTATTGGGAATAAACTATCAGGAGTATTATCCGGTTTATTCTTTACAATTGAAAACAAAGCTATTTATTTTCTGATTAATGGTGCCGCTGCAGCTGCTGTTGCTTTGTTTTTATTCTTTATGTTGAATTGGTTAAAAAAAGTTGTTAAAGAACACACAGGTGATCATTAAATATCGGATAAATTATGTTAGTTATTATTAAAGAAAATTATGATAAACTTAGTAATGAAGCTGCCAAAGTTGTAGCTGATAGACTAAAGAAAAAACCCAATTTAGTCCTTGGATTAGCTACTGGGAGCACTCCTCTAGGTTTGTATAAAGAACTTATTAGAATGCACAAATATGAAGGACTAGATTTTTCAAAGGTTACCACTTTTAATTTGGATGAATATGTAGGTCTCCCCCCTTCTCACGATCAAAGTTATCATTATTTTATGCAACATAACTTCTTTGATAGTGTAAATATTAATCCAAGATATATACATGTCCCTCATGGTATGGCAAAAGATGTTTCGCATTTTTGCGACTGGTATGAAGAAAGAATCAGATCATTCGGAGGTATAGATGTACAAGTCTTAGGCATAGGGGCAAATGGACATATTGCATTTAATGAACCAGGATCTTCTCTTGGGTCACGTACAAGAATTAAAACTTTAACACCGGTAACTAGAGATGCAAATAAAAGATTTTTTCAAAATGAAGAAGAAGTTCCTAAGTATGCTATAACAATGGGGGTAGGTACTATTATGGATGCTAAAGAATTATTGCTGGTTGCAACCGGTGGTTCTAAGGCAGCCGCAATAAAATCATCTGTTGAAGGACCATTAACTGCAATGTGTCCTGCTTCTATTATTCAAATGCACAAAGAAGCATTTGTAATTGTAGACAAAGAAGCTGGTTCAGATTTAGAAGGGACATACGTTGATACTTGGGAATCAATTATTTTTGAATAAATAAATGGATTTTTATTTTGAAAAGTATTTGCATATTTGAGGATGAACAGTATCAGCAACTTCAACCTCTTACTTATTTTAGACCGTCTTATCATTTAAAATGTGGAATTTTATCTCTGCATAGAAAAATTAGAAGAAATTATCCGGATGTTAGAGTTGAATTAAATACTAGATCTTATCTAAGAAACTTGATAAAACAAAATCATCCGGCTGAAATAGTTGAGCATGTAAAATCTGATATGATGTTATTTCTTAATGGTCGAATTCTTGTTAATGATGAATTTCACAAACAGGTTCCAATTGATGGTATTGATGAAGTATTTGTTTGTGGTAATTCATTTGTTGGAGCAAGAATTAGTGGCAAAAACTTAGACATCGTTAGCAGCTCTTTGAAAGATGTTCTTTCAATTAATGATTTCCCAAATTTACCTAAAAAAGAAATTAATGTTGTTGTAATTGAATATCCTTGGGATTTAGTCCACAATAATGAACAAGAGCTAATAAGTGATTATATAAAATTAACAGCTCAAAATGAAAATCAAATAAAAGATTACGCAGGTGTTTATTTATTAAACAAAGAAAATATTTTCCTCGGTAAAGATGTCACAATTAAACATGGTGTAGTTTTAGATGCAGAAGAAGGTCCTATTTATATTGGGAACAATGTCTCGATAATGCATAATGCTTCAATACAAGGTCCAGCTTTTATCGGTCAAAATTCAATAGTTAAAATGAACGCCACAATTTATAAAAATACAAGTGTCGGTAAAGTCTGCAAGGTTGGCGGTGAAATAGAAGATACAATCATTCATAGTTATTCCAATAAACAACACAATGGTTTTTTAGGTAATTCTTACCTCGGATCCTGGGTGAATATAGGAGCTGGTACTACAAACAGCGACTTAAAAAATAATTATGGAAATATAAAAGTTTCCATTAATAATAAAATTATTGATAGTGGGAAACAGTTTGTTGGACTAACTATGGGTGATCACTCAAAAGCCGCAATAAACACCTCGTTTAATACTGGAACTGTAGTTGGCGTTTCAAGCAATGTATTTGGAGGCACATTTCCACCTAAATATTTGCCATCTTTTTGCTGGGGCGGATCGGAAGCTTTAACAACTTATGATATTGATAGGAGTATAGAAGTTGCTGAACGAGTTATGCAAAGGCGGAATGTCACATTAACTGATATTGACAAAGAACTTTTCCGAAAGGTATTTATGCTCACAGTACCCGAAAGAAGATCTCTTGGCTTTCCAAAATAATTATTTCTGTTTCCCAATATGTTTAAAAATTATTTATATCTACTTCGCACTGTTCATGAATTGAACAGTGCGTTGCTAGGTAGTGAAATAACTGATATATATTCTCAAGAAAAGAATCTTCTTTTTTTTAAAATACCCGGTAATGAATTTCCTGATAGACATTTAATTATTTCTACAAATCCACAATCACCATATCTTCTTATTAAAAATAGACATCATAAGGCTAAGAAAAATGTTGTTGATATTTTTAAAGGTTTTCTGCCATTTACCATATCCAATATTGAAATTGCTGATAATGATCGGGTCTTAAAAATTAATTTTGGGAATAACAATATTTATTTTTCTGCTCGAGGTAATAAGACAAATGTTCATTTGATTGATGAATCAAATAAAGAAATAGCCTTCAAGAAAACATCTAATTTTATTTCATCTGAGATTGCTGACCTAACATTTACAAATGAGTTGTTATTTAAAAGGCTTAATTATGAGGAAGAATTTTTTAACGATTTTTCTGAGCTTAAAAAAAACTATCCGATGATTTCAAGTGAAATTAAGAATGAAATTATATTTAGATCTTCTCAATCAGAAAAACAGAATGTTTTGGAATTATTCAAAGAAATAGTGTATGATATTCTATTCGGGAATATTCGCGTTGGATATAATGTCGATTTGAAAAAAGTTGTGTTCGTCCCAGACGCTTTTCTATCTCTTGCAACAGATGAGCACTCAAAACTCTTTACTGATATAAATTCAGCACTCAATTACTATATTGGATCATTTTATAGAGAAACAGCAAAAAAGGATATTTCAAAAGAACTTGACAAATATTTTGACAAGGAATTATCTAGTTTAGCAAATAAATTAAACAAACTTTCAGCTAGAGTAGAAGCTGGTTCAAAAGATAATTTATACTATAGGCAAGGGAATGCTTTATTGACAAATATTTATAGACTAAAAAAAGGGATGAAAGAAATAATAATTAATGATAATGCTTCTGAAGAGAAATTGGTCATTATATTAGATCCAAAATTAAAACCAAAAGATAACATCGATAAGTACTTTGAAAAAGCGAAAGATGAAAAAGTTAATTTCAAGAAATCAACAGAGTTGTTTAACTTTACGAAGAAAAAATATGATTCTCTTAAATCAGACTATGAGTTATATCATAAATTTGAAACAACTGATGAAATTAAAGATTTATTTAACGAACTAATCCCAAAGAAAGAAAATATTATTAAAATGGATTCAGGATTAAAATTTAAATATTGGCATTATCTTATTGAAGAAAAATATCATATTTTTGTGGGTAGAGACAGTAAAAGTAATGATTATCTTTCAATTAAATTTGCAAAGCAAAATGACTATTGGTTTCATGCAAGAGGCTTACCGGGTTCTCACGTAGTGCTTAGAGTAGATAATATAAAAGAAGGTGTCCCTAAAGACATAATTAAAAAAGTAGCATCATTAGCTGCTTTTTATAGCAAAGCAAAAACTGCTGGAACTGTCCCGGTTTCATATACTTTTGCTAAATTTGTTCACAAGAAAAAAGGTATGGCTCCAGGGAAGGTATTGCTTACAAAAGAGCATTCCTTATTGGTAAAGCCTCAACTACCGAAAAGTTGCATACTAATAAACGAATAATGAATTATTAAATGAATGTGAAAATAAATTTCAAAGCATTTTTGTTGATAATAGGCGGATCATTAATTCTTGCTTTTATTTACAATTATTTTTCCGTTGATGGAATTCCCTTTCTGCGCGAACCGCTTATTGTCAGTAATGTTAACGAACTAATTTTGGACGATTCTTCAAAAGTACTAAAAGGATTAAATCTTGATCATGTGATAGAATTGCAAAACCAAAAAGTTGCAATATTTATCGATGCACGAGATCAGTGGGATTATTCCGATGGTCATATCTTGGGAGCTCTAAATATTCCAGAATTTAGCTTTGATCCTGATAATAAATTATTATCCTCAATTAAAAAAGAGTCTTTAATAGTAGTTTACTGTGATGGCGATGATTGTGATACAAGCAAAAGATTAACAAATCAATTGATTAAACTTGGTTATACAAATTCATATGTCTTCTTAGGAGGATACAAAGAGTGGATTGAAGCTGAATTACCAATAGAAATTAGTAGAAACTAATGAAAAAAAAGCAACTAATTGAATATGGAATTGCGGTAACCAGAATTTATCTGGCTCTTGTATTTCTCATTAGCGGTTTGGAAAAAATTAACGATCTCTCATCTTTTGCACAGTCAATTGAGAATTATAGAATATTACCAATTTATTTGGTGAATATTGTCGCAATAATAGTCCCTTGGTTAGAAGTAATTGCAGGTGCTTTCTTGCTTCTTGGGATTTACATCAAAGAGAATTCAGTTATAATATTATTATTGCTTTCCATTTTTACATTAGGAGTTTTGAGCGCTATCTTGAGAAATTTAGACATAGATTGCGGCTGCCAGGGAACCTCTAGTGGTCAAAAAGTCGGTCTATTAAAAATATTGGAAAACATTTCCCTTTTAGTTGTGGCGATTTTAAGCATAAAGTTCCCAAGACAAGTATTAACTTTTTATAAACAACAATAAGATTTTGATCATAAAGTAGATAACAAATTGAATAAACTTAAAGAATATTTATCTGATTTCTTCTTCAGTGTATTTCTAAAAGTATTTCAACAAAAAACGATTAAGCAAAACATACTTTCTCCAAATCAAGTTAAAATTCTTATTATCCACTTTGGAGATCGCCAACAGGCTTTATCTGTAACTCCAATTTTCAAAATTATTAAATCTAATATTGCCTCTTCAATTACTATTCTAGCTACCAATAACAATTCTGAAGCATTTGCAAATAATCCTTTCATTGATAAGTTAATTTTAAGTGAAGAAGGATTTAGGAGAATTACTAAATCATTATTTGAGTTAAACCGACAAAAGTTTGATGTAATCATTGATAGCCATGAAACACAAAATAAAGTTGCATCAATAATAATAGGACTCCTTAGAACTAAATTTAAAGTTGGTTTTATAAATGGAAATGAAAAGTTATTAACACATAAATTCCCAAAATTAAATATTAATAAAACTCATTCTGTTGATAGACTACTTAGGTTAACGGAGGCGTTTAATATGGTGGTCAATAAAGCTGAGTTAAATATAATTTACAATACTACAGATAAATCTCAAAAAGCCATCGAGAACTATTTAATAACGCATGATTTCACTTACAAATTAAACGCATTAATAAATATTTCAAATAAAAATGAACATGGTTTTTGGGGAATTGAGAATTATAAGAAATTGTTAAAATATCTCAGGAATTATGATGCAAATATTATAGTAGCCGCTTCAATTGAAGATATTGAAACTGCTGAATTAATTGCTGTTGGCAAACACACAATATTTTATAATAATGATTTTGATATTTATGCTGAATTAATAAAAAAATCAAATTTTGTTTTCTCACCAGATTCAGTTACTATTCAATTGGCCGGAGCATACAAAATACCTGTGTTTTGTCTATTTGTACAACATAGAACGGCTGAAATGATAAATGTACCCTATAACTCTGATTTTGATTTTGCGCTAACCGAAAAAGCAAATCTAAAGGAGATATCTTTCGGTAAAGTTCTTAATAGCTTTGTCCCCTACTTTGAATATATATATGAGCGATATAACACTAAGTTAGAATAATTCTGCCGCTTTATTCTTTTCTAAATACCACCACCATTCTCTACTACTTTAGCTGATTTACTTATTTTATTAATCGGTAGTTTTTTGAATGGAGCAATGGTATTCTGTGCTCCCAAATTAAATTTGCTAAACTCTTTTTGAAGCAATAATGTAATATCATTCAAATCAGTTACAGCTTCGGACACTTTATTTATTTCATTGAAAGAAGAGTTGGAAATTTCTGAAATCAAATTCATATTTAAATTAATTTCTTCCAGAGTGGTCGATTCTTGCTCAGTAGCTGTGGCAACTTGATTTGCGATATCCAATGTATCATCTGCTTCCTGAATTATTTCATTCAAAAGTTCACCCGATTTTTCAGCATATTCGGCTCCTGTATTAACCATCTCAGAGCCCTTACTAATAGAATTAACAGATTGCTCACTAATCTTCTGTATTTTAGATATCATTTCAGCAATTTCTTTCGTTGCGACTGTTGTTCTATCCGCTAATTTTCTAACTTCATCGGCAACAACGGCAAACCCTCTGCCATTTTCCCCGGCTCTAGCAGCCTCAATAGCAGCGTTTAATGCTAATAAGTTAGTCTGATCAGCTATATCATCAATTACAGAAATAATTTCTCCAATTTCTTTACTATTACTGCCAAGCTCTTTCACTGTCTCCGCGGTTTCAGATATTATCTCTACCACTTTGTTAGTCTGACTTTTAGTCTCATCAACAAATTTTTTGCCATTTTCTGCTTTCTCAACAGAATATTTTGCGTTTTCAGATGCTCTAGTGGCATTGCCACTTGTTTGTTGTATTGTTGATACCATTTCATTTAAAGATTCTGCTACATTTATTGTGTGTTTTTTTTGATCATTAATTTCTTGCACAATATCCTGTGTTGAGAGAGAAATATTAGAACTTACTTTAACAGTTGAATCGATTGAATTTGACACTTTTTCCATCATTGATCTTATGTTAAACAGTGCTGAGTTTAGTGTCCCAAACAATTTTGTTGCTTCTGAATGACCAGAAGCTTCAAATTGAACTGCTAAATTCCCGTTTGATAATTCATCTACCACATGCAAATTATTATGAATTATTTTGTCTGTTTTTTCTAGATATACGTGACAATTTTCCGGTTTGTTTAGACCATTAAAAATAGCAACTGCCATTTTTTCACAACTACCAAATCCGCAAGCTGCACAATCCCTAAAGTCCTCCTTATTTTCTTTGTGCATAATGTCATAAACTTCATCCAATTCATTCTTAGTTGGTTGTTTTACATATTTTCTAACATTTGCAGAATGATCTATATAACTTCTGGAATACAGATTGTTTTTCCAAAATTCATTAACTATTTTGCTCACTTTTCGTTTTGAAGGTTTACCGGTAATTTTACTTTTATATTTTTCCTGCATTTCTAAATTACGTTGCTCAACATAGTATTCCATTTCATCAATGGACTTTTCTTTAGTGGTACCTGTACCACCATTGCAACCTGCTTCACAATTTAAGCAATCGACAATTAAGGGAGCACGTCCTTTTTGTACGTCTGCTTCCAATTTATCTAGATAGTGATAAATTGTGGATGGTCCTTCAATTTTCCTGGCAATACTTGGAATATCTTTATTTTCCCTCTGAGCAGTTCTAAGCAATCCTCCTGGAGTGGAAAACAATACTGCTCTCTCAGCTGGTGGATTATCATAATCGGTTAATTGAAATGAATTAAGTGTAATCCTTTTTTTATCCAAATAATCATTAATTGTTTTCATTGTCACGTTATAGTTCCCTATACCGACTTCTTCAAATTCTCTTTTCTTTGCAACACATGGAGATATTATCACAATTTTACTATTTGAATACTCTGGATAATAGTTTTTAATCATCTTCATTGTATGCATCATTGGACTATCTGCTGGTGCAAGATATTTTATTAATTCTGGTTTATAGATTTCGATATAAGAAACTATTGCTGGGCAAGGTTGTGCTATTACACATTCAGGATTGTTTTTATCAACGTGCTCAAGATATGATTTAACAGTTAATTCTGCACCCAAGCTAACATCAAAAATTGCTTTAACTCCTAAACTTTTTAGCCAGCCATTAAAATGTAAATAATTGTTTGGGAAATTTGACGCTATAGCGGGAGCTGCAATTGCAACAATATTTACTCCAGCTTTTACATCCATCATAAATTCATCAAAATCATCGATCGCGATTCTTGCCTCGTGGGTACAAACATTTAAACATTCACCACATCCTATGCACAAATCCGAATTTAATTTTACAAAATCTCCGCCACTATCATTACAATATTTAACTGGACATACAGCAATACATTGATGACAATTGATGCATTTTTCTTCATCTACTTTGATAATTTGTGATATTATAGCCATTTTGAGAGCTCCAAAATATATTTTTGTTTATACTTATATTTAATAAAAGAGCATATTAGTAGCGTAAGAGTATTACAATTATCGGTTATAAAAATAAATTATTTAATATTCACTTAAGTTTAGTTCAATTATTGTCATATATATTGTTCTATAATAAACATTAATCGATTGCTTGTCCGATATATTGTCAGGCAATATGAACAAGTGAAAGTTGCTATTTTCGAGTTATCTTATGAAAAATATAAATAAAACATTATGCGATTTTTCCAAGAGTGATATAGAAAAATTTGATAAGGAAATCAGATTGCTTGTTAAGAAACCAAAATTTATTTGCAAAAAATGCCTAAGAGCATCTTCAGAAAAAAAATATCTATGTAAACCAACTAAATTATAGTAAAACTGATATAATGAAAACAATGAAACTATTAATATTTGCTCTACTGTTTATGAGCAGTTGTTCAGATCCATTAACAAATCCGGAAAAATTTGATCCAATTGAAGTTGATATTCGAATGGAAATTCAAATTTTAGATTCAACATATCAAATGTACTCTAGACCATTTACAAAAATTTATTTTACAACTTACAAATTAACCAATACTGGAAATAGGGAAAATTTTGATCAAACAGATACAACCTCTTGTCCTAACGGATGGGGTGTAAAATTGTTGAATTTTAGATTTAATAATACTGATGAAAGAATAATTCTTGGTGCCGCATCTGAAAAATATGATGGCCCAAATTATAGAGAAGTAGAAATAGATTACACTGAAACTGAAAGAAGAATTGATTCAGTAGGTCATGCTAGCATAATAAAGACATTTGCAATATATTATGAGTGATTTATTTATGGAATAATTTTTAGAGTTGAATATCAAGACTAAACCAGAACAAATTAAGATTATTATTTTTGATGGAGTCTGTCTTCTCTGTAATTCAGCTGTGTATTTTTTGCACAAGCGACTTCGGTATCAAAATTATAAGTTTATCGCTTCGCAATCGGAATCCGGCGAAACCTATATTACTAAGTATAATCTAGAAAAAATATATGTAGAATCTATTGTACTTGTAAAGGAAGAGGAAATTTACACAAAGAGCGATGCAATATTAGAAATAATTGATGACATGTCGTATTCGTGGAGTTTGTTAAAAATATTTAGAGTAGTTCCCAAAACTTTGCGTAATTGGTTTTATGATAGAGTTTCAAAGAATCGTCATTTATTATTTGGTAGAAATTCATAGCTTAACATTTGATTTGTAAATATGACTTATAATAGATTAAATATATCTTCAAACACACCATGGGAAGACATTGTTGGGTATTCTCGTGCAGTAAAAATAGATAACCATGTGTTTGTCTCTGGAACTACTGCAACTGATAATGATGGGAATATAGTTGGGATAAATGATCCTTACGCACAGACAATTAAGTGCGTTGAAAATATTGAATCCGCCCTAAAGAAAGCAAACGCAAATCTTTCTGATATTGTTAGAATAAGAATATATGTTCTCAATATTGATGATTGGGAAAAAATAGGGAAAGGACTAAGCGAGTATTTTCTAAAAATCAAACCGGCAGCAACAATGGTAGAAGTTAACCGATTAATCATGCCGGATATTCTAGTTGAAATTGAAGCAGACGCTTATATCAAATAATTATATCCACAATTTAACTTTATGAAAAAAATATTCTTATTACTCCTCCTAATTGTTCCTTTGTTTTTCATTAATGCCCAAAATATTAAAAAGCTAAATTATTTTGAAACAATTCTATATGATGCTGAAATACTATTAGTTGATGGAGCATCATTTTATACTTATCCTCTACGCATGGATGAATCCGACTGGCTTATTACCGGAGGACTTGGAATTGGCACATATTTCTTAATTCGGAATGATGATCATATTCGTAAAAGAATTGGCACTGAAGTTGATAGATATGACAATATTTTTTGGAGAGTTATTGAAAGTTCTGGAGTTGTTCAATATGCAGAAATTGCGGGTGCAACAACTTATGCAGTTGGGTTATTCAGTAAGAACAATGACGTTAGAGTATTAGGAAGAATGCTTGTACAATCGTTAACTTATTCCGGTTTAACAGCAATGTTTATAAGGATGATAGCTGGCAGAAAAAGACCATCATTGACAGATGATCCGCTTGATTTTATAGGGTTTACTTCTAATAACTCATTTCAATCATTTCCTTCCGGACATGTAACAGTTGCATTTGCCTTCTCAACAGTTTTAGCTGAATACTTTGATTCTCCTTGGTCTAGAATCGCATTTTATGGCCTAGCCGGATTATCAGCAACTGAAAGACTTATCAATTCCCAACATTGGTTTGCAGATGTTACTCTAGGTGCGCTTGTTGGAATAGTTGGTGGGATGCATGTTATCAATGAAGAATCTAAAAGAAGTAATGGCGAAAAAAGTAGATTAACAATTCAACCTACATTTAATGGCATTTCTTTTCAATATCGCTTGAACTAATTTTTACTTATTTTTGATAATCATTAGTAGGAGAGAATATTATGAAATATTTAAGACTCTATTGGTTAGTATTTATTGTCCTACCATTTATTATTATCAACTGTAAAGAAAATGAAGACACAATCAATATTCCAATTGATTTACTAATTGACACTTATGATAATATTCCGGTGATTGTAAATACCGAGAATAGCTACACTTTTACCGTTAGTGCTAGCAATTTAACCTACTCTATTGAAGATAACCTAGTTTTTCTAAGTGATTCATTAGTAGTAACAATCACATTAACAAATGTTTCATCGGCAAATAGTAGAATTAAATTATTTAGTGAGAATAATGAGGAAATATTTAGCGAATCATTGAATAATAACAAAGTTTTTGTCAATACAGAATTAAAAGGCAATATCCCTAAAACAATTAGTATAGAGTTGGATAATTTCTCCGGTCAATTAACAATTGTTGTTGCGACAGATAAATCATAAATATATTTATGAAATATTTCTTTAATTATGCAGTTAACTAAAATAGAACAACATATCATTTCCGATACTGAATTCCTTAAAGCCAAATTATTGATCATAAATAAAATTGAAAACTTTTTTGAAGATGTAAGAGAAATGTTAAGTCGTAAAATTGATGAATCTACTTTTATATTCCCATCTGATATTGAAATCAAGTTTGGTAAAATATTTAGAGGAGAGAATTATAGATCCCTCCCACTTGTTGTACTTGATTACCCTAAACTATTCTCCAAAGTTGATACTTTTACATTTAGGACAATGTTTTGGTGGGGTAATTTTTTTAGTTCAACTCTACACTTAGAGGGAAAGAGTTTGACACATTATCGAGATAAAATAATTGCTAATTTACCAAAGAATTTGGATGAACAAATCTATGTTTGTGTAAATGATACACCATGGGAATATCATTACGAAAGCAGTAATTATGTTCTTTTAAATTTAGAAAACTTACATTTATTACATGACTCAAATTTTATTAAACTCAGTAAGAAGTTTAGTCTAGAGCAATATAATGACCTTCCAAATTTGTCAAGCGACTTTTTGAATACTATTCTTAACATCCTTTCTCATTAAGCTAATTAAAATAGCTATGCTGATATTGCAAAAAGTTCATTAAATTTATAATATAAAATATTTGGTGCTAGTTGTGATTCAATGCCAAATCATATTACAATAATGAAGAAGATTATTAATGGAAAGACTGACTCTTAATGCGCCCGCAAAAATAAATATTGGACTTAATATTGTCTCAAAAAGATTGGACGGTTTTCATAATCTTGAAACATTCTTTTATCCAATCTATAATTTGTATGACACCTTAGTTTTTGAGAAAAGTACTAATTTTGTTTTTGATTCAAATAACAATGACTTGATACGAGATCCTGATAATTTAATTCTCAAGGCACACTCACTTATTGAAGATTTAGCAAAGAAAAAACTGCCGGTAAAAATCACTCTAATTAAAAAGATACCAATTGGAGCTGGATTAGGTGGAGGGAGTTCAGATGCAGCAGCCACTCTTTTAGGACTTAATGAAATGTTTAATTTAGAAATCGGGATTACAAAATTAAATGAGCTTGCTCTTAAATTGGGCTCAGACGTACCATATTTTATAAAGTCAAAACCTGCAGTAGGATATTCTCGTGGTGAAATCTTAACCCAATCAAATACTTATATTGAATCTCCTATTCTTATTGTAAATCCCGGAATTCATATTTCTACAAAAGATGCATTTAGTAATATTACACCTCATAATTCTAATTTTGATTATCAGTATTTTTTGCAAAATGAAAAACTAGACTACACCTTTTTATCTAATGGATTAACAAACGATTTTGAGAATTATGTTTTTTACGCATATCCAGAAATAGGCAAAATCAAGAATACCATGTTAAAATTTAATGCTATGTTCTCCCTAATGAGTGGCACAGGATCAACAGTTTATGGAATATTTAATGATATTGAAGATGCAAAAAATGTCGCCAGCTCGTTACCAACGGAATACTATAAATTTATTTCCGAAGGTTCTTAATACTAAAGGATACTAAAACATTATACCAACTCTAATGTCAAATGAGTTTGATGAAACCTTTAAGTTTTCGTTTTTGTATAGTTCATCAAAATCTGCATCATAAAGTATTTCTACCAGAAATGTAATTGGTAATAGATTTATTTCTGTCCCAATGCCAACCTTAAGTCCAAATCTACTTGTATTAAATTCATCTTCCACAATACTGCCACCATCTATTGAACGATCTTGGTTTAATTCAAAGTCAATTTTGGGCCCTAAAACTAAATAAGGACTAAGTACTTCATAATTAAGTCTTAGTTTTGCCAATGCAGTTATATTTAAATAATCAATTCGAGTATCCCATGTAATATAACTTTCAGGGAAAGGACTTTCAGCAGTTGTAATCGCAACTTCATCTTTCATCCCTTTCTGTACATAATTTACTTCTGCAATAACACTTAATAGTGGAATATCTAGAAATTCAGCAAATACACCAATATTTAGTCCGGTTCTATTATCTGGATCAAAACTAGCACCTACAGATTGATCATATTCCCAACTTTGATTTGAAATTGTTGATCCCAATTTTAAACCATATCCTCTAATAAGCTGAGCAGAAACTGATGAGTGCAAAACAACAATCATAATAAAAAACAATAATCTCTTCATTTAATCTCCGTATTATTCATAGGTGTAACAATGAAAAATATTGGTTATATAATTAACTAATTCATTTTAGTTTTTAACTATATACTACTTTATAACGAGTTGTTATTTAAGATCATAAAAGATTGACATTAGATTGATTTATTAAGTTATTAAATAAGCCCCAATCAGCATAACTACAATTGCAATTCCCTTCTTAAATAAGTATTTCTCTGAAAATATTTTACCTCCAAGAATTGAAGCGAAAAATACAGAGGTTCTCTTAATTGATAGTACTAATGCTACCGGAGCAATTTTAATAGCTTCAATCTGAGAATACCTATACCCGATAGTAACTATCGATATAAGTACAATCCAGACTAAGGTGTTTGGTTTAACTGACTTAACAATAGAAACAATATTCTTCTTTTTGTATAGCAGTATGATACTGAAATTTATAAAAAGGAATATTTGTTGAAAGACAACAAATGTTAATGGAGTTAATTTGTAATTCTTAAGAACTACTTTGTCAATTATTGAAGAAAAAGCAAAAAGTAGAATTGCATAAATAATATAATGATGATAATTTGATTTTATAAAGGTTTTGAATGGTGAGATTAATTTATCACCTTTCTTTACTTCTAAAACATAGACCCCAAATAAGAGTAATAACATCCCTACTAATTCAATGTAGGCAATCGATTCATCCAAAATAAAAAATGATAATAATGCCACAAGTCCAGGAGTCAATACCATTAAGGGCAAGGCACCGCTTATTTCCATATTTTTAATCGCAAGCATTACGCACCAAAATGCAAGTGCACCAAGAAAGGTTTTAAGGTAAAGAATTACTAAACCAGTTAGGTTAATCAACTCAAAATCTATGGTATTAATAAAGAATAAAACTAAGAGTGCATTACAAATTGATAAGACAAATGAGAACTCAAGTGCATCAAAATCAAACAGAACTTTTTTTTGTAAAATCGCAGCAACTGCTGATAGAATTGCAGAAATAAATGCTAAATAAAACCATTCCATAATAATCTGTAAAATCCTACTTATTCAAAATCAATTATAAATTTAGCAAATATGTTTCTACCGGGTTCAACTATACTTATGCCTCTGTAAGTTGAAAGGTGCTCTCTATACGATCTATTAAATAAGTTTTGAATACCTGCCACAAGCTTGAGATTAACAAAGCTAAAATTAATAGTTTCACTTGCAAGGCTTATATCAAAATAAACAAAACCACCTGTTCTTCTCTCCCCTATTCCAATTTTATTCTGATCAGAAGCAAGTGTTGCCGAAAAGTCCATTTGCAAAATATTTTTAATTGGAACTATAAAACCTAGTGTTCCGTTTAATGGAGAAATTTGTGGAAGATCATTGTTTTGTGTAAGGTCCTCACCCCTAACATAGGCAATACTTGAATAGAGCAAAAAGTCTTCATAAATATTATAATCAATTCTTCCGTCAAAACCATATAGCCTTGCATCACCAACATTATTTTTTACATAAATGCTATCTTTAAATAAGATATCATCAATTACTAAATTACTGAAAGAATTGAGAAAAGTATTGAACCTAATATTTAGATTATCTTTCCATATTCGGAATCCAAGATCAAAGAACAATCCCTCCTCAGGTTTTAATTCGGGATTCCCTAAATATACTATTCCACCCAAGTCAATATATTGATATCTTTCTTCCAACGAAGGTGATCTGAAATTATATCCAAGATTTAAGACTATGTCATATTCGTTTGTAAACTTGTATACTGCACCAAATCCACCACTAACTGATTTATTAGTTTCATCATATGCCTCAAACGATGCTAAATCGTTTCTGACATTATCATTTCTAATTCCAGCGTTTATTATATAGACCGGGTTTTTAGTTTCCTGATTAGTGATATTAATAAAATCATACCTTCCACTCAAAGAAATATTTAGGGAATTATTAAACAAATTAATATCATCTTTAGCAAACATGCCTAAACTTCTAAATTTTGAATTTGGAATTGGCTTATCAACCGAGATAATATCCTTGGCGAGATTAGTAACTTTTCTCATCCCTTCGTATTGTCTTTCCCATACATCAATACCGACAATTAAATAGTTTTGTTTTGATAAATACCAGTCAGATTGAAATGACAAACCATTTGTAGTATGATCGGCTCTAGGATTTGCAGTTACCATCGCATTCGGTTTAATCTCTACTGATCTCCCAATTACTTGATGATAATATTTGATACTTGCTTTAAGAAATTTATTAGAGATATTATTTAATTGTAATGATCCACTAAATAATTCACGATTTGCATATTTATACTTTGCCATTGCAGATTTAGGGAATGGAGTACCACCTGGAATTCCAACATCATATGCGGAAAATTTTTGATAATCAAAGTTTAATTGCAAATTATCAATCGGAACATATTTGAGTGAAGCATTCAAGCTTTCGTCTTGAAACGAACTGTTTTCTAATGTACCGCTTGGAATTTGTGTGTCATCTACTTTTCTAAAAGATCCAGTTACCTTTGCACTCCAATTATAATTACCGGCTTTCATATTCAAATAATTTGAGTAGCCATTATTAACTGAATTAAATCCGCTGATGAACTGAGAAGATACATATGTATGGTCATTAAATTTTGCTTCTTTACTAATTATATTTATTACACCGCCTGTAGCTCCTGTACCGTATAGCGAGGATAAACCACCTTTCACAATTTCTATACTTTCTAGATCGTTCATATCCATCAAAGACAAACCAGCTGCTATATTGGTGGAAGTCTCAATTCTGTTTCCATCAATTAAGTAAACTATGTTTTGCTTACTTAGACCTCTGACATTAATAGTTGTTGCCCAAGGTCCATCTTTGACAACTGATAAACCCGTTTCTTTATTTAGTAGATCAGATAAAGTTAAATGAGTGGTATTATTTAATTTAGTTTTACTCACGTATTCTATTGGTAAGGAAATATCTTTTACAATTTGTTCTGATCTTGATGACACAACTTGCGCTTCACCAAGTTGAATCAAACTTTTTTCTAATTGGATATCAATCTCATACTTTTTGTCAGCTTCAATTTCAATTGAAACTAGTTTTTTCTTATACCCAATATGAGTAAATACTAGATCATAACTTCCCATATCAAGATTTCTAATAGTGTATTGCCCATTTCGATCAGAAATAGCAAATGCACTATTTTTATCAATTGAAATATTTACCTTCTCAAGAAGTCCATCTCCAGTGATTGTCCCAAATATTATACTCTTCTGACTATAATTAAGTTGAGAAAGTAAAACAAGAATGATAATTATCTTTAATATATGTTTCATAATTCGAATATTATTTATGGATTATTTTGTTCTCTTGGTAACATTATTCGAACACTTGTTCCAGGATTATCATCATTTCCTATTTTAGATGGACTATTAATATTAATGTTTCCATTTAATCTCTCAACTATTTCCTTAACTAAGGATAATCCAAGCCCACTTCCTTCCACTTTTTTACCCGGCAAATTTGAAGCACGAAAGAATTGTCTAAAAATCATTTTTATTTCATTTTCGGGAATTCCAATGCCATTGTCTGAAATATCTAATATTAAAGCAGTATCAATACTTTCAAGTGAAATTAGAATCTTACCATTATAGGCATTGTATTTAATTGCATTTCCTAAGATATTTGAAATAATTAACTCTAATAAAACTTTATCACCATCAATAAATACTTTATTCAACACTTCATAATCGAATTTCAGATTAATGTTTTTATTATTAATTAGATCCGTTTTTTGCTCAATTATTGTTTCGATCAATTGCGAGAGATCTATTTTTTCAAATGAGACCTCATCCATTAGTTTCAATTTTGAGATTCTTAAAATATTATTTATGAGGGTAAGTGCTTCTTCAGTCCGAATTATAGATCTATTTAATTTTTCTTCTATTTTTCCATTAATAGAACCCAAATAACCTTTCTTGACAATTTCTATAATCGATTGAACAGCAACTATCGGTGATTTTATTTCATGTACAACAGCCATTGTATATTTCTGTTTTGCTATTTCGGCTTCATCTAGTTTTTTTAAAGTTTGTATTAATTCTTCTTCTCTTTTATATAGTCGTTTTGCAATCCTACTTGTAATTAGAACGCTTGTAAATATTGTAAAAACGAATAACCCAATTGTAGCAACAATGTAATTAAAATTATGACTCAGTTCTACTTGATGAATTCCAATCAGGTGACTATGGGGAAGAATATTGTAGAACTCAAGACCGACGACTAAACTAAAAGTTAATGTGACTATAACTGCTATTGTAAGAATGACATAACCAGGTAATATTAAACTGCCAATTATCATGTGGAAAATGAATAACATATAAAGAGGCGTTTCAATACTTCCCGTAAAATATACGAGGAGCATAAGAGTTGACAGATCTAGAATAATTTGAAGCAGAGAAAAATGTAGTGGGTTGAATTTCCCAGGTGTACAAGTCAAAAATTTTCTCAACCAATGAAGTCCTAAATTGTAGAGAAAAATGATAACCGTAATTGATATTAGCGCAATAATTTGTGTCTGAGTAAACTTAAATTCAAATACAAAACTTGCTATCAAGAATATTGATGCTAACATGAAAACCGCAGCATAGCGAATATGAATAAACCAAATATTCCTATTCCTTATACTTTTCCAGAATGCTTCATAATCATGGGCCCAATCAGGGACTAATTTTATCATAGTATTCTATTATTTTATGCCCACTTCCGAAGGCAGAAGTGGGCAGATTAATTTACTTAACTATTTATTATGCAATATACTCACCTCGTTTTACATAATCTGTATGTAATAGTTTATGAGATTTATGACCGCATGGACCATCAGTTAAAAATTTCTCATAAATATATGTTACATGTGGATTTTCATGAGACTTTCTAATTGGCAATCCTGCTTCTTCTTCGTAGATCGCTTCGGCCCGTTTTGTACGGATCTCAGCACTTGTAGGAATTGGCTGTCCACCACCACCTATGCATCCACCAGGGCAACCCATAAACTCAATAAAATGGCATTCACTGAATTTTCCACCAGCTTTAATATCTTCCATTACTTTCTTAGCATTTGCAGTACCGTGGGCAACAGCAACTTTTAATGTAACTCCTTTTAGCCAATCCCAATTTGGTACTAAATGTTTAAGAATGTCAGGAACTGGTCCTACCTCAGTAATAGGAAATTCAACATATTTAATTCCATCAAATCCTCTGACCGGTAAAATATTTGCGTTTTCAAATATACTTTCAACTTTGTTACCGGTAACTAATTCAATAACAGATCTTAAAGCTGCTTCCATAACACCACCAGTTGCCCCAAAAATTAGTCCGGCACCAGACGCATTACCAAATGGATCATCAAATTCTGTTTTTGGTACTTCAGGAAGATGAATTCCAGCTTCTTTTATCATCTGAGCAAGTTCACGTGTTGTTAGACCATAATCGACGTCTTTGAAGCCTGAATCTGTCATTTCTGGTCTATTGCACTCAAATTTCTTAGCAGAACATGGCATAACTGCTACTGTTACTATATCTTTAGGTTCTATTTTAGCTTCCTCAGCATAGAATGTTTTAATAACAGCTCCAAACATTTGTTGCGGTGATTTCGCTGTACTAAGATTATCAATATAATCAGTGTAATAATGTTCAAGATATTTTACCCAACCAGGAGAACAAGAAGTAAATTGAGGAATAACTGCCTTTTCATCCTTATTGACCAAAGCATTGTAAAGTCTTAGAATAAGTTCAGTGCCCTCTTCTAGTATTGTTAAATCGGCTGTAAAGTTAGTATCAAACACTTTATCAAATCCAATTCTTCGCAGTGCAGTATTTAATTCACCAGTCATCGAAGTACCTGGTTCTAGTCCAAATTCTTCGCCAATTGCTGCTCTTGGAGATGGTGCTGTTTGAATCACTACATGCTTGTTTGGATCATCAATAGCAGCCCATATTTCATCCCTTGGATCATTTGCTCTCAATGCTCCTGTAGGACATCGATTGATACATTGACCACAATTAATGCAAATTACATCAGATAGTGGTTTCTCGAAAAAAGTACCAATATGTGTTTCGTCACCTCTATCAATAGCTTCTAACACACCTACTTCTTGAAGATCAATACATGTTCTTACACATCTTTTGCAAAGAACACACTTGTCCATGTCTCTAACAACAGAGTATGAGGAATTATCAATCTCATGTTTTGGCTCAGAAATGTGACCAAAGTTATAATGATCAACTCCATATTCTTTAGCCAAAGACTGCAACTCACAGTTGTTATTTCTAAAACAAGAGTAACACTCACCATAATGTTCGCTTAGGAGTAGATCAATTACGTGTTTTCTCGCTTTTCTAACCTTTGGAGTTGAAGTTTTAATTTTGATTGGTGCTGTAATTGGGTATGCACAAGACGCCTGTAAAGTTCTCATTCCCTCAACATCAACAACGCAAAGTCTGCAAACGCCTGCAACGCATAAATCAGGATGATGACATAGTGTTGGAATGTGAATCTTATTGTCTTTACATGCTTCCAATATTGTGGTCCCAGTCGGTACTACTATTTCTTTCTCATTAATTTGAATTCTGACTGAGCCACCAATGTATTCAGGATTCTCTGGCTTTTCAATTACATGAGGTTTCTGACTTACAGGCGCCCTATCTTTTTTATATTCGTCCATTTCCACCTCCGTTATTGTAATTTAGGACTTCATCCTTAAAGTTTTCTATAATAGATAAAAAAGAGTTTGGGCTTGATTGGCCTAACCCACATTTGGAGGCAACTTGCATTGTTGCACCTAGATCTTTCAACTTATTGATATAAGAGAAAGTATGTTCCCCTTTTTCAATCATTTCAATTCCTTCAAGAAGTTTTTCATTTCCTATTCTACAAGGTGTGCATTGACCACAAGATTCCTCAACAAAGAATTCCATAAAATTCTTAAGAACCTGAAGCATATTTCTATTTTCGTTGAATATAATTACAGATCCACCTGTAGAAACATCTTCGTAAGCAAGTTTTCTATCAAACTGAGATTTAGAATAACAGAATCCAGATGCACCGCCAATTTGAACAGCTTTAGTATTATTTGCTTTCACCAAATTTAATAGTTCATTTATTGTTGTACCCCAAGGCAATTCATAGACACCTGGCTCTTCACAATCACCAGAGATTGAAAACAGTTTAGAACCTGTTGATTTTTCTGTTCCAACTGCATTAAACCAATCTGCTCCTTTTACAATAATGTGAGGTATTGTTGCAAGTGTTTCAACATTATTAACTGAAGTTGGTTTTCCATTATATCCTGTATTTACTGGAAAAGGAGGTCTATTCCTAGCCTCTCCTCTATGTCCTTCTAAAGATTCTATCAGGGCTGTTTCTTCACCACAAACATACGCTCCGGAACCCAAAAAGATTTCAATTTCAAATTCAAATCCTTCTTTCCCGAGTATATCTTTTCCTAACAGATTATCTTTTCTCATTTCTTCTAAATAGTCTTGGAGAGGATTTAATAAATACTCGTATTCGCCTCTTAAATAAACTATTCCAGTTTTAGCTCCAATAGTATATCCGGCAATGACCATTCCATCAAAAACTAATTCAGGATACTCAGCCAATAAAACACGATCTTTAAATGTTCCTGGCTCACCTTCATCAGCATTACATATAATGTACTTTTCTTCGCTTATTGATGCAGCGGTTAACATCCATTTTGTAGATGTTGGAAAACCAGCTCCACCCCTTCCTTTCAATTTTGAGCCTTTTAACTCAAATAATATCTCATCTCTTTTCATAGAGACAGCTTTAATAATTCCTCCTCCTCTTTTGTATTCGGAGAAAATTACTTTACCAGTTCTTTCTTTTTTAGTGTTTTCCATAATCTCCTCTACTTAACATCGGTTAATAGCTGGACAGCTTTTTCAGGAGTTAACCGAGTATAGACTCGATCGTTAATTGACATAGCAGGGGCAACATCACATAAACCTAAACAATTTGCATATTCTAGTGTGAACTTTCTATCTTTAGTCGTTTCCCCAATTTTAATACCTAATTCTCTTTCAACTGCTCTTTCAATAAGTTCTTTACCCTTCATTTCACAAGTAACAGTTCTGCACAAGCGAACAATATTTCTTCCTTTTGGTTCTGAATTAAGAAAGGCATAGAAGGAGATAACGCTGAAAACTTCAACAGGTTGAATTTTTAGATGTCTTGCAATTTCTTGTTGAGCATAATCTGAAATGTATCTGTACTTTTTTTGAACACTATTAAGGATTTTCAAAAGCGCAGATCTTTCACTGCCGTATTCACTAACTAAAGATTCAATTTCTTCGGCTAATGAAGTTTTTTCTTCGACTAACATGATAAGTTCTCCCAATAAATTCTAATTAAGTAATTGTTTAACCTTCTGAATTAATTCTTCTGATGAGATTGGTTTTTCAACAAAATCATCAACTGGAACTAATTCATTAGCGCCAAATTGCATTCCAATTGTTTTAGAAATTGAAGTGTACATCAAAATTGGAATTTTTGGGTATTCTTTTTTAAATCTTTGTGCTAGAAAGAATCCATCATCGGCTTCATCCATCATTACATCAAGAATAATCAAGTCTGGAGATCTTTCTTCAACAACATCGAAACCTGTTGTTGGGTTGTTTGCGGTTATGACTTCATATCCATTAGCCTCTAAAATCAGAGAGCTCGCTTCAAGGATATCGGAATCATCATCAATTACGGCGATAAGTGCCATTTTTTTTCTCCTACAATAATTAAGTTATTTATTTAAATGGAAAATGTATTCTAAACTTAGTTCCTTCTTCATATACACTTTCTACGTCTAGCTTTCCATGATTTACTTCTACAAGTCGTTTAACAATTGATAATCCTAACCCAGTACCACTTATAGATCTTGTGTACTTATTTTTTGCTCTATAAAATTGCTGGAATAATTTAATTCTATCTTTTTCTCTCAACCCGATTCCGGTATCTGAAATTTCAATAACTACAAAATTGTTAGTTGAATAGGCGGTAATATTTACACTACCATTATCCTTATTATATTTTACAGCATTACTAACAAGGTTATTTATAATTTTTGTAGCTTCACCGTTATCTAATCGTAATATTGGCAGTTCATTTGGTATTCGTATTTCTACAATTATATTCTTTCTTTTTATTTCAAGTTCTTGCATTTCAATTGATTGATTAACAATATCTACTAACTTTATATCTACAATTTCTCTTTTCGTTGTATCTGTTTCCATTCTTGAAATATCCAACAAGTCATTGACCAATTCTAGGGAGCCTTTCAATCTAATTTCTGAGCGGGACAGGTATTCGATTCTTTTATCCATAGGAATCTTTATCGATTCATCAACAAGAATATCCAGATAACCTAAAACTGCCGCTAAAGGGGTTTTTAATTCATGAGCAACCATTGAGACAAATTGTGACTTCAATTGCTCAATTTTTTTAAATCCAGTAATATTCTTTAGTACAACTACAACTCCAGCGAAAGATCCATCTGGATGAGGGACTGGGGAACATGTTGCCTCAATAATTAAATTACCTTCTGGTAGCACTTCAACTTCTGTAGTAAATGATTTGTTTGTTGAATGGTCTGAAAATATTTTCTTAACAAGCTTTGATATTTCCAGGGGAAGTTTGTCTAAAATGAAATCTTCAATATTAAGTTCGTCAATTTGTAATTTATGAAGACACGCTCTATTAAAGTACACTACCTTGCCTTCTCTATTTATGAGCAGTACGCCACTGCTAATAGATTCAATAATAGTATTTAATCTGCTCTTTTCATGTGCAATAGCAAGTAAGTTTCTCTCTCGCTCATTTCTCAAGTTTTCGGCTTCAACAAGGAGTTTTCTTTGTTTAAGACCCTTTTCTACTTGATGTAACAGATCTTCTGGTGTAAAAGGTTTGAGGATATAATTGAATGCACCGAGTTGTGTTGCTTCAATAGCAGTTTCATAGCTTGCATAAGCAGTTACAATGAAACATACCGTAGTTGGTTTAGATGACTTAATTACTTTCAAAACTTCAAGACCATCAATGCCTGGCATTTTAAGGTCGATCAGTATAATATCATAATCAGTTGCAAGCCCCATAGTAATACCTTCATTACCATTTTTTGCAGTATCAACTGAATAGTCATTACGAATTAGTAACCTTTCAGTCCCAATTCGTATGCCTTTTTCGTCTTCAATAATTAATATTTTTGGATACTGATTATCCATATTTCTAGAATTATAATTATCAGTAAAAGTAAATATTCAACAAAGTAATTATCTATTCATAATACTTATTAATCTTTGAAACTAAATCATCCATTACAACGGGTTTATTTATTAACCCGTCACATTTAATCCATTTCTGCTCTTCATGTGTAGTTGCACTAAATTTAAATCCCGTTTCATAAGTAGCCGATGTTAATATAAAAACTGGAATTTGTTTGCCAACATCAGTTTTCTTTAATTTATGACATAAAACAAATCCACTATCATGCTCTTCCATTATAAGGTCAATTACTGCAGCATCGGGTTTTATTTCTTTGAACCTTTCAATCCCGTCTTCACCACTTTCTGCTGTAAATACTTCAACTCCCTTAGCTTCAAGAAGAGTTTTATTTTGTTCAAGTAAATCTATATCATCATCAACCAATAAAATTTTTTTTACTTTTTCGTTTAATTTCATGCAACTATCTCCTTGAGATATTCTTTATTTATTTCTTTTGTCAATGGAAGTTGAATAGAGAAAGTAGAACCGATCCCCATTTCACTTCTTACACTAATTTTACCTTTATGCATTTCAATTATTCCATAACTGATTGCTAATCCTAATCCGGTACCTTTGCCTATCTTTTTTGTTGTGAAAAATGGCACAAATAATTTATTCAACTTATCTTCTGCAATACCACATCCTGTATCGCTAATTTCAATGACTAAATTATTTTTGTCACTTTTTAAAGTGATTGTTACTTCTTTTCTCTCTTGATCTTCCAATGATTCACATGCATTTACAATTAAATTTACAATTACTTGTTTTATTTGATCACTGTCAATTTCATAATACTCTTCGGCTAAATACGAATTGAAGATGAACATTATATCTTTAAATTGGGGATTTAGCTTTGTCGCTTTTTTTACATCTCTAACAAGCTGAACAATATTACTCCTTTCAATTTTTAGTTTACCCTCTCTAGCAAAATTAAGCAGATTAGAAACTATACCTTTGCATCGATTAGTTTCTTCTATTATCATCTTAATATCTTCAATATTGCCGTCATCTTTTTTTACGTCTTTAATATCATCTCTTAACATTGAAGCATAGAGCAAAATTGTTCCCAACGGATTATTTATTTCATGTGCAACACCTGCTGCTAATTGGCCAATAGATGCAAGTCTTTCAGCACTATGTAATTGTATTTGAGTTTCTTTCAATTCGGAATATGCTGTCTCCATTTTGTCTATCAAATAAGGCAAGCACATGTCTTCTTCAGCAATATTTTTAGCAATTGAAATTGCATAATCTCTACAAGTTATATATCCACAAGATCCACAATTTAGTTCATCTTGTTTAGTATATTTATTTGTTTTCGCCAATATGTCTTTAATCCTCTTTTCACTTGGCATCTGGATTCTTTGAGACTTGTTTTGGAATTTTCTACTGAGATTAATATTCCGACTGTTATATATTTCACTTTTCCATACTTGTTTATCTGTATGTGTAATATTTTCCTCAATATAATCAATCACTTTTTCTCTTCGTGAATAGTAATTTAGATTGCTTTCAATAGCAGGACCACTAATGCAACCTTCACAAAAGAGAATATCAACGAATTTAGATTTGATCTTACCTTCAGATATATCTTTTATTAATTCCTCAACCTTTTCTTTGCCATCAACAACAATTACTTCTTTTTCTAAAACATCACTTTCAAAATTTGCAGATTTAAGTAAACCACCTGAAAGTGGATATGATTTTCCAAGATTTGCATAAGGTGGATCAAAAAAAGAATCCTCATATTCTCTTAATTCAATGTTGTTATCTTTAATTATTTTCTTTAATTCCGTAAATGTCAGCACTGCATCAATTGCATCATTAACTTCTTCATCAATGTATTCACTTTTTTTTGCAACACATGGACCAATAAATACAACCTTAGTATCATCTCCATAAATTTTCTTAAGATATCTTCCCATTGCAATCATTGGTGAGACAACTTCAGCTAAATTATCCACCAAACTTTCATAATACTTTTCAATAAAATTATAAACGGCCGGACATGGAGAACTTAAAACAACTTGATTTGATTTTACATCAAAATATTGCAAATATTGTTGGCTTACTAAATCGGCACCAAAAGCTGTTTCGATAACTTTTGTAAATCCAATTGATTTTAATGCATTTGGTATTTTATAATAGTCGTCGGGATAGGCAACAACAAATGATGGTGCAACTATTGCAATTGTATTGAATTTAGGAATTAAATAATTTTGAACTCGATTAACATCACTTGCAATTTGTTTTGCTTCTAATGAACATACTTTAACGCAATGTCCACAACTAATACATCTATCTGCAAGAACTATAGCCTGACCTTCAAACACTCTAATAGCTTTTGCCGGACATTCTCTTACGCAAGAGTAACATCTTCTACATTTTTGTCCTATTGTACTAACTATTCCAGCATTCATTATAATCTGATTAACTATTTTTTTAATAACTCTTTTCTATTCACATAAGATGTATGTAATATTTTATGAGCTTTATGACTATTCGGTTCCTCAAAATATTCATCGTATATCTTTTGAACTGATTCATTTTCGTGAGATCTTCTATTTTTCATCTTTTCATCTATCTCGTATAGAACCTTAATACGTTTTTTCAATTTTTCTGTCTTTTGATGTATTGGTTGACCACCACCATTTATACATCCTCCAGGGCAGGCCATCACTTCAATAAAATGATATTTTGATTCCCCTTTTTCAATTTCATCAAGAATTGGATCTACGTTTCCAATTCCATTAACAACTGCTACATTAATCTCGGTTCCATTTATTACTATTGTACTCTCTTTTATCCCTTCCATCCCACGAATGTCTGAAAGTTCTAAATTTGTTAGTTCATGACTAGTTAACTTATAATATGCAGTTCTTAAAGCCGCCTCCATTACTCCACCAGATGTTCCAAATATTGCAGCAGCCCCAGTTGATTCTCCAAGAGGATTGTCAAAATCTGATTCCGGCAAATCTTCAAATTCTATCCCAGCAATTTTGAAGAGCCTTACTAATTCTCTTGTAGTTAAAACTGCATCAACATCTGACAAATTTTGTTCTGCTAATTCGGGTCTGTCAGATTCAAATTTCTTAACCGTACATGGCATAATTGATACAACAAACATATCTTCAGGTTGTAATCCGGTTTTTTCGGCGTAATACGTTTTTAATACTGCTCCTTCCATTTCATGCGGTGACTTACATGTAGAAACATGCTCCAATAATTGTGGCCTATTCTGTTCAACATATTTAACCCAGCCTGGGCAACAACTAGTAAACATCGGTAAAGGACTTTCGTTTGTAACTCTACCAATAAGTTCGGTTGCTTCTTCCATTATTGTAAGATCAGCTGCAAAATTTGTATCGAATACATAATTAAAGCCCAATCTCTTAAGTGCAGTTACCATTTGCCCAGTTACATTTGTACCTAAAGGCATATTATATTCTTCCCCAATTGAAGCACGTACAGCTGGAGCGATTTGAACGATAGGGATTTTAGTTTTGTCATGTAAAGCATTTGAAACTTCCTTAAGAGAACTTTTTTCTCTTAGCGCGGCAGTTGGGCACACAAGAATACATTGTCCGCAAAGTATACAGTCACTAACATTTAATCCTTGGTTAAATGGTGTTGTAACATTACTGCTAAAACCACGATTTGTAAAATCAATAGCTCCAACTTTCTGGACTTCATTACACTGACGTACACATCTTCCACACAAAATACATTTTGCCGGATCTCTTTCCATAGATGCACTTGAAATATCAATTGCATGGCATTTGCTTTCACCAACAAATCTATGTTCTCTAATACTATATTGTTCCGAGAGATCCTGAAGTTCACAATTTTTATTTCTCACACAAATCAAACAATCTTGAGGATGATTTTCAATTAATAACTCAACAATTGTTTTTCTCGCCTGTGTTACTCTTGGGGAGTTAGTCTCAACCTTCATACCATTAGTAACTGGATAAGCGCAACTAGGAGTCAATCCTCTCATACCTTCAATTTCAACCACACACATTCTACAAGCACCAGTTGGCACCATATCTTTCATATGGCATAATGTAGGAACTTTTATTCCAACCGATTTGGCTGCATCCAAAATTGTCATTCCTTCTTCAGCCTGAACTTTAATTTTATTTATTTCTAATTCAACCATTTATGCTCCCCAAAAAAACATTATTAATTAGCAACAATTGCATCAAATCTGCATGTTTCAACACACATACCACATTTAATGCATTTTGATTCGACAATTGTATATGGGTGCTTTGGTTCGCCAACAATTGCATCAGATGGACATTTTCTTGAGCATAATCCGCATCCATTACATATTTCTGTTACAACACTATACGTGAGTAACTCTTTACAGACACCAGCTTCACATTTTCTCTCAAATAAATGACTTTCATATTCATCTTGAAAATACCTCAATCCTGATAAAACTGGATTTGGAGCTGTTTGTCCAAGTCCACACAAAGATGTATCTTGAATAACTTCAGCAAGCCTTTCGAGATGAATAATCCCTTTGAATCTTTGAAGTTGATCCAGTTTATTTTTAGTTTCTTGATAACTCACTGGTATTCGCTCTATAATCTCCAACATTCTTTTAGTACCTTCACGGCAAGGGACACATTTTCCACATGATTCATTTTGAATAAAGGTTAGAAAGAATTTTGCAACATCAACCATACAAGTATTTTCATCCATTACCACAAAACCGCCGGATCCCATCATTGCACCAACAGTTTTAAGAGATTCGTAGTCAACTTGAGTATCTAAAACACTATCTGGTAAACATCCACCAGAAGGTCCTCCAATTTGAACCGCCTTGAACTTTTTGCCATTTGGAATTCCACCGCCAATATCAAAAACCACTTCCCTAAGCGATATCCCCATAGGTACTTCAACTAATCCACTGAATTCGATCATACCACTAAGTGCAAATACTTTAGTTCCTTTACTTGATTCAGTACCAATATTTGAAAACCAATCTGCTCCATTCTTTATAATTGATGAAATATTTGCAAAAGTTTCAACATTATTAATAACGGTAGGTTTTCCCCATAATCCGGAAACCACTGGATATGGTGGCCTTGGTTTAGGCATTCCTCTTTTACCTTCTATCGAGGCAATTAGTGCGGTCTCTTCACCACAAACAAAAGCTCCTGCGCCCATCTTTATTTTGATCTTAAAATTATACCCACTACCAAGAATATTTTCTCCAAGTAAGCCATATTCTTCACATTTTTGAATTGTATTTTCCAACCTTTCAATTGCCAAGGGATATTCTGCTCTACAATATATGTATCCAAAACAAGCACCGACAGCGTAGGCACCTATAATCATTCCTTCAATAAGTTTAAAAGGGTCACTCTCTAATATTGATCGATCCATAAATGCTCCTGGATCACCTTCATCAGCATTGCAAATAATGTATTTAACATCTGCAGTTTGGTTATATGCAAAATCCCATTTTTTACCCGTTGGAAATCCACCACCCCCGCGTCCTCTTAAACCACTATCTAAAACTTGGCTAACTACTTCTTTAGGAGTTAGGCTTGAAAGAGCTTTATCAATTGCTTGGAATCCTCCTTGAGCGATGTATTCATCAATTGAGGTTGGATCAATGATCCCACAATGTTCAAGTACTATCTTTTTTTGTCGACGGAAAAATGGAAGATCATTTAGATATTTAACACCTTCAACGCTCTGTGAATGTGAGCCTAAAAGCTTCTCTTCATAAACATCTTGCTCAACAATTGTTTTTCTAATTAAAGTTGGGACATCTTTAACAGTAATCTCACAATAGGATATTCGACTTTCACCTGGTAATTTAATATCTACAATCACTTCCTTTGCACAATATCCAATGCATCCAGTTGGGACAATATCAGCAATTAAGTTCATCTTTTCTAATTCTTTCTCTATTGCAGTCTTAACTTTTCCTGCACCGGATGCTAATCCACAAGTACCCATTCCAATGAATATAACAGGATATTCGTGTTCCTCATACTTAAGTTTTTTATTTAGAGCTGTAATTTCTTTGTTTAGTTCATCAGAAACATCAGTCCCAGTGCTATCATTACAATATTTAATAAATTTTCTTTGATCAAGAAGATCTGTTCTGTTCAGCAATTCTTTGAAAGATATCATACAACACTCACAGTTTTATTATCTTCTTCTTTTTTGGCCATATTTTTATACTTCTTAATTATTTTGGGGATTTCGTTAACAGTTAATCTTCCAAAGTATTCTTCATTAATGTTTATTACCGGTGCAATACTGCAAGCCCCTATGCATGCAACAGTTTCTAATGTGAAAACTTTGTCTCTTGTTGTACAACCTGCACTTATTCCTAATTCAGCTTCAAGTGCAATTAAAATGTTTGCAGAATTTTTAACATGACATGCAGTACCCCTGCAAACCCTTATCACATATTTCCCTAATGGAGACAATCTAAATTGATTATAAAAAGTAGCGACCCCATATACGCTTGCAAACGGCATACCTACATACTCAGACACATCTGATAGTACATCCTGAGATAAATATCCATATTCAGTTTGAATATCCTGTAAGATTGGAATTAAACAACTTCTATCCTTCTTAGGAAACTTATTTAAAATTATTTTGCACATATTATTCTCTATAAAATTCAATAAATCAATGTAACTTGACAATTTACATGCCAATGACTTTATTGTTGAAATCTTTGTTTAAATGAATTAAAATCACTTAAAAATTGGTAGTTATTAGCCTTTTTCCTATGTCTTGGAAATTATTTAATTATTTTCTAATATTTGATATTCATATAATATTTTAGGCTATAAAAAAGGATATTTAGTAACTTTATAGATATACTCAATATTTGTTTTTAACTTATTACCGTAAATAATTAATTAAATACAATGAATAAAATAGAAGCAGATAGTATAAAACTCAGGACCGCGCAATTATCTTTAGTTGTTGGTCTTGCTATGTTCTTTATAAAAATATCAGCTTATATAATTACTAACTCGAGTGCAATATTTTCAGATGCAGCCGAATCAATTGTACATATTCTTGCAACTGGAATGGTATTATATAGTATTATATTAAGTTCAAGACCACCAGACAAATCTCACTTGTATGGACATGGAAATATTGAATACTTTTCTGCAGGAGTAGAAGGATTACTAATTATTATTGCAGCATTGACTATTATTTACTTTGCCGGTAGTGATATTATATTAGGTGCTCAGCCAAATCAATTGAATACGGGAACAATTTTAATTGGAATAGCTGGAATTATTAGTACAATACTTGGTCTATGGATAGTAAAGAAAGGGAAACAAACAAATTCTTTAGCGCTGATTGCGGATGGGAAACATATTCTCACAGATGCTTATACCAGTTTAGGAGTAGTAATCGGATTAATACTAGTTATACTTACAGATATTTATCTCCTCGATCCATTGATTGCAATAGCAGTCGCTACAAATATTATTATTACTGGTTATAAGTTAATTAGAGAATCTGTTGGCGGTTTAATGATGGAAACAGATGATGAGCTATTAGTTAAGATAACTGAATCAATAAAAAGCATAAGAAATAATAATCATATTGATATACATCAGCTTAGGTTTTGGAAATCGGCAGATATTGTATTTATTGATTTTCATCTTACTCTACCTTTTTTTCTCAATATCAGACAATCTCACAATATTGAAGAGGAAATCTTAAATAAATTAGCTTCAGACATTAAAAATTCGCAAGTAAGAATTCATTTTGATTTCTGCGAACCGTTTTTATGCTGCTATTGCAAATATGAGCCATGTTTAGAACGAAAGAGTAAATTCTCTAAGTTCATTGAATGGGACAAAACCAAATTGCTGGAAGAACCAATTAATGATTAGACCGATAATTTAATAGAATGAATAGATATCAGCTAATTATTGAGTTTGTCATTTTTCTTCATTGATTCCTTAGCCATCTTCTCTTTATAACTTACAAACTTTTCCTGTAAGGCAGCATCACCTGTGGAAATTATTTGAACAGCCAAGAGCGCAGCATTTTTGGATCCATTAACTGTCACAGTTGCAACTGGAATCCCCGGTGGCATTTGAACTATTGAAAGTAACGAATCTAAACCATCTTGAAAACTAGACTTCATTGGAACACCAATAACCGGTAACACCGTTTGCCCTGCAGTAACGCCTGGGAGATGTGCCGCCATTCCCGCTGCAGCAATAATTACCTTTAATCCCCTACTTGCAGCAGTTTTTGAATAATTTGCATGTTCTTCAGGAGTTCTATGGGCAGATAATATCTTCACTTCAAAAGGGATTTCAAATTCTTTCAAAACAGAAAATGATTTTTCCATAACTGGCAAATCAGAGTCACTCCCCATTATAATTCCAACTAACGGATTATGCATAATTATTCCTCATATTTGTGTTGAGTTATATAAATTTAGATTGGAAATATAAGAATTATAGAAACCTTACGCAGACAAAAAATATCAATTCTACAGATAAATTTGCGATTTAGAATGTATAGTCAATTTTTGCAGTTATTATTTTCTTTCTAAAGAACCCGCTCCAGAAACATCCATATTTACATCTCTAGCTTCTCCGTAAAGTTCAATATATCCGGCTCCACTAACTTCCGCATCACATGAATTGGAAGCATATACTTCAGCATTAGCAGCTCCGCTTACATCAATTGTAATATCTTCCGTCAGAAAATCTTTAGCCATCAAATCGGCGGCACCTGATACATCTATCCTCAATAATCCGGCCTGACCAGAAATATCAATGCTCCCTGCACCACTGAGATCAATATAAAATTCTTCAGAATTAATGCCTTCAGCTAAAATCTCATTAACGCCCGAACATTCAATGGCGGTAAGGTTTGAAACAGAAACGATTAATTTTAAATCTTCTCTCGGCCTTAAATTTTCCCTAGAAGAAATAAAAAGAGTGTTTTTCTTAACTTTGGTTTTTATATACTTCATAAGATTACTTTCAGCAATTATTTTTAAACTTGTTTCTTCACCAACGGTAATCTCAACTTCATAATTCCCAGAAACATCAATCTTTTGAAATTCTTCTACATCACGTGTTTCTGAGATTAAATCACCATTACCTCTAATCCCTGTTAATTTACATGAAACAAGAGTTAGAGATAGAATTAGTATTGACAATAATTTATATTTCATTATTTTCTCGAGTTTGCATTTTAGACGTTTATTTGCAGTATAAGTTTCATTACCAGCAATTTTATTTTTCTCAGTAAAGAAAATAAAGTAATGCAATAATAGATACTAATATTATTGTAAAAATCACTATTTTTAATAGAATTATTAAGAATCTAAATCAAAGGAATTTATGTCGTTTCCAACACCTTTTTTTAAGTGGCGCCCTCATCCATGGCATGGATTAGATGTTGGCGAAAACTCGCCTCAAATTGTTAACGCTTATATAGAAATTACACCATTTGATTTTATAAAATATGAAGTGGAAAAAACTACTGGCTATCTTAAAGTTGATAGACCACATAGAACATCTTCCCAACCTCCATCCCTTTACGGTTTTATACCAAAAACCTATTGTGGTAAAAGAGTTAAAAA
>SWCC01015586.1_pt1 | contig 89752 bp, 79 predicted proteins | sample 4692971 | NCBI WGS metagenome assembly SWCC01 (sample SAMN10267277, study PRJNA491770) | bioreactor metagenome | isolation source: DHS bioreactor inoculated with subseafloor sediment | place: Japan: off Shimokita Peninsula | collected 2006-08
TGTTTTTTTACTGATTGGAAATATCAAGCTGCTCAACCCGAACGCCGATGTTAGTGGGCAGTATTTTGTAAAAATTAAGTAAGAAGTTTTTGTGTGAAATTGAGTTTAAGTATTCGTTAATCCGTTCTCGTTGAACGGGTAATAATAAAGTGAACAGCAAACAGCAGTTGCCATGAAAAATAACTACTGTTTGCATAATAATTAAGGCGAGCTGTGGTTAACTTGGCGTAGCTGTTATGGGCGTCGGGTTATCAGCAACGCCGTTATACAGTCAGCGTGAGTTGTCCTGAAATTAGTTGACTCGAAAGAGGAAAAAAAGTCAACTAAAACAAGGACAAACAATGAAGAAAAAAAGTAGTAAAAACAGAAGATTACCACAAACTTATAGTGAAGAGTTTAAGTGGAAAGTAGTAAAAGAAGTATTGAGTGGAGAACTCAGCAAGGCTGAAGCTAAGCAAAAATATAATATAGGAAGTAACAGTGCGATCCTCTACTGGATGCGGCAATTTAGTGGAATAGAAAACCCAAGAGAAAGTAGGTTGTTGTTTATGACAGATAAAAAAACAATAAAAGAAGATAAACTGACCAAAGAACAGAAGAAGATAAAAGAGTTAGAAGAAGCACTAAGAAAGGAGAAAAATAGAGTACTGCTATATGAAGCAATGATGGAAATAGTAGAAGAAGATTATGGGATAGAAATCAGAAAAAAGTCTGGAGCCGAGCAGTTGGAAAAGTTAAAGCGAAAAAAGGGAAAGAAGTGAAAGTCAAAGAGTTAACAGAATTGCTTGGCTATAAGAAACAGTCATTTTATAAAAGAATAAAACTAGAAGAACAAAGAGATATTAGAGAATCATTAGTATTATCACTAGTAAAAGAGAAGCGAAGATTGTGGAAGAAAGGTAGTGGCCGTAACCTTCATGCAGCTTTACAAGAAGATTTTAGGCTACATAAGATAAAGTTAGGTAGAGATAAATTCTTTGATATATTGCGAGAAAACAAGCTTTTAGTGAAGAAAAAGCAAAGGAGAACGAGAACAACATTTAGTTATCATCACTTTCATAAGTACCCAAACTTGATAAAAGAACTAAATGTAGAAAGAGTAAATCAAGTAATAGTATCAGATATAACTTTTCTGTATTTACGAGATACTGATAGTTTTGCTTATCTGTTTTTGGTAACAGATTTGTTTTCTAGAAAAGTTCTTGGTTATAAAGTCAGTGATAATTTATCAGCTAAATCGGGCGTAGAGGCACTTAAAATGGCTCTAAATAGCATGAGTGATCTAGATGATGTTATTCATCATTCAGACAGAGGAATACAGTATTGTTCTCATGAGTATACTGGATTATTGAAACAATATGGAATACGAATAAGCATGACAGAGAACTCAGATCCACTAGAGAATGCAGTAGCAGAGAGAATAAATAAAACACTAAAAGAAGAGTTTACAGAAGAAAAGCAGATAAGCTTTTGCAATCATAGAAAAGCAATAATAATGATCTCCCAGATAATAAAGTTCTACAATGATGAAAGACCTCATAGATCTTTAGAGATGTTTACACCTAGTATTGCTTATGAAATGAATAAAGTACTTAAAAGAAAATGGAAGACTTATTATACTAATTACTCAGAAAAAGATGATAAGAAAATCTTGTCTTTTGTTGAGTAACTAACTAGGTTTTTAATACAAAAAAGAGTCAACCTATTTCAGGACTATACAATCGCTTGAGGCAACAAGTTAAAAACCATGATAAGTAGCACTGTCATTTGGAGGATCTAATGAATCAAAAGATTAAACTTTGGGGTCCTAAGTTCGTGTGGCCAATCGTGTTTATGCTGATTGTAATATTAGTCGTGTTCGCTTTGGACCGTGGGGCGGATATCATCACTGGTTCACCCGGAACGATTGAGGAGTTTGGTCCGCCTCCAGCATTTGCAGATCGATATTTTGATCATCCCACCTTGAGTATAATCCACATGATTACCGGCATCCTTTTTTTGGTGTTGGCGCCTTTGCAGTTTTGGCCCAAATTTAGAGCGCGCTACCGCTCTTTTCATCGGTGTTCCGGTCGAGTTCTAATGCCCGCTGGTCTGACTGCTGGCGTGACGGGAATTATGTTAGCTGTTATGCTGCCCGGTTTTGGTGGGTTTAGCACTCTATTGAGTAGTTGGTTCTTTGGTATCTTGATAATCTACTGCTTTTTGAGATCGTTTTGGCTTGCCTACAAGCGCAAAATCAACTCACATCGAGAATGGATTATTCGAGCATTTGCCATCGGACTAGGCGTTGGCACTCAAAGGTTGTTGATTTTCATTACAATACCAGTGCAAGTAGTTACTTTTGAAGAAATGTTCGGACCTTTGTTTTGGTTAGGTACGGTCATCAATATAATGATGGCGGAGTACTGGATAAATTTAACTAGAAAAGATTAGGTAGTCGAAAATTGGGACAAGAGAATCTCGAGCCTAACCAGCAAATCAACCGGACGCCGTTTTCAAAGCGGCATTGTTGCTGTTCTTGGCTTTAGTGAAAATGATTAAACTGCTGTTCGGCAGTGTATTAATAAATTAAATTGTTGCAACCGGCACGTGTGGTTGAAGTTACGCACCGGTTGCTAATTATTAAAGTGTGTGCAATAATTTGGCATTGTTGTTTTGGGGCGCCGGTTATTTGCGACACCGTTATACAACTATAAATGAAATATAAATATTCATTAAATAGAGATGGATTAATAATCGATGTAGAGCACTTGGAAAGAGATAAACTCGACAAGTCTAATAATTTTACTTGTATTTCATGTGGAAGAGAGCTAATTCCCAAGCTGGGAAAAAAAAGAAAAAAACATTTTTCTCATAAAACACTTGGTGAATGTTCTAACGAATCCTATTTACATAAATTAGGGAAATTAGTATTTCTTAGCGAATATAATAACTGTATTAAAACTAATAATGGTTTTTTTGTGAAATTATATGAACAAATTGAAATTACTCAATGCCAAGACCTAATCGAAGAACGATGCTATAATTACATTCTACGTGAATATAATTTAATAGATTATTTCCCTTCAATAAATTTAGAAAAAAGGACAGATGGTTTTCAACCAGATTTAACCCTGTGTCAGTCTAAAAATAATACTAAAATATTTATAGAGATTGTCGTAAATCATAAATGCAGTGAGGAAAAATTAAACTCAGGGAATCGAATTATAGAAATATACCTTGATTCAGAAAGAGATTTGGATTGCATACTCCAGCATAGACTAGATTCAAATGATTCTAGTATAAAACTCTATAATTTTAACTCTGCACAAAAGAAAACGGATGTATGTACTAAAGCGACATGCACAATTGAGCACGATTGGTTTGTACTGTTAAAGAATCAAAAGTGTTTTATGAAAACAGAATCAGCCTCAGATTTCAAACAATATAAACTGAAAAACGACTACAATATTAATTTTTTTTTGAAACGTAAAGCTTCCTATTCTGCTTTAGTCAAAAGTTATGTTTTTCCAGATTGTGTTGTTATGGCTTATAAGAAAGGGAACAACTTTAAGAATTGTTATTTGTGTAGATACCATGCTTCGGGATACGATTCTTCGATTTTTTGTAAATGGCTAAAAAAAAGTTGTAATTCACTAGAGGCAATAAAGTGCAACTATTTCCGTATTGACAATTATTTACAAAAAGTTGTATAACAAGTTATTCCGGTTAAAGTCAAAGAATAAAAGGTTATAAAAATATTTATAAATAGGGCGTGGATGAGCCCTCAATGTCAAACAAGTTCTTTGACATATTGATAATAGTTGAATATATTTAATCTGGAAAGGGGTTAAGAATGATCCCGTAAAAACACTTTAATGTGTTCTGCATAATACAGTTTCAAACTTGGGACATCTTTTCCTCTTTCCTCTTATTATTTTGTCTTCTGGATATCGGAGCTAGTTTGTCATAACTCTGATAGCGACGAACCTTACTGATTTTCACTGTTTTCTTTTTGGGTAAAGATCTGCTTTGGTTTCTCTTATCAATCTCGGGGTCGAAGTTCTGTTTGTTCTTCAGCATACCGTAGATTATTCTGAGTATCTTATGCATAACACAGCCGATTGCCGCCATCTTGGGCATCCCTCTATTAACATGTTTTTCATAAATCTCTTTAATTATGGGATTAGAGTTAATGGCAGTTCTGGCCACATTGAAAAGAATAAGCCTTGGTTCACTTCTACCTTTTTTACTCATTCTAACGGCAGCAAAACCATCACCGCTGCTTTTAAGTGTTGGGTGAAGACCAAAGAAAGAAGCAAGGTTTTTAGAAGAAGAAAATCTTTCAATAGCGCCGATCTCTAGGATAAGCCCAACAGCGGAGTATGTAGCTATTCCCTTAAAACTTTCAAGTATTTTTACTTCCGGAAGGTTGCAACTATCAGACATCTGTTTTTCATGGTAATAAATTGTTTTGTCAAGATGTAATATTTGTTCAACAGTTGCTTTGATTACAGACTCAGTAGTTTTATCATCGGAAGAAGCGATTGATAGTTTGGCTTTAGCTATTAAGTTTTCTGCTTTCAGACGAGTTACATAAGGCATTTTAACCAGAGAGGAAACTTTGACTCGTACAAGACGTTTAGCCGTTGGGTACTGTTTGAGAAGCTGTAGTAACCAGTTTGGGGTTGAATGTTTGCAGTAAGAAAGAACTTCTGTGTTGGCAGTATAGACAATAGACTCTAATTGATTAAGAAGTTGTACTTTTTGTTTGACAAGTAGTTTAACAAACACCCATTGTTTTCTCAAAGATGAATAATAGCTACTTGTATTGGGATCAATTTTGTTTTGGTGATTGATTAAATACTCAGCAATATTATACGCACTTATCTCATCAGTTATGGCTCTATTCATCTTAGCTTTTTGACTATGGCTAACACCAAGTGGGTTAAGTCTTACAACATTAATATTTAATACCTCATTAAGCTTTGAAAGAGTGTTAAACCAATTATTTTCGTAACCACCGGTTGATTCAACAGCAGAAAGAATAGATGAATTGGGATGTTCTTTATAAAAATCCGTAAGAATTGAATAGAGCTGATTATGACCGTTAAAAGTATCATCGAGTTGGAAGTTGTTTTCGATAATATTTTTGTCTGAGTCAAGAACAACAAAATCGGCATAACCTTTAGAGACATCACAGCCTAAGTAGTATTTTTTCATTTTAGTCCTTTAACTTAAAATGAGAGATAAATTATCAGGTATCATCATCCTTGTGAGTATACGGCTTCTAGTGAGCCAAGTTATTCCTCGACTTTAACCCGATGGGAAGGAAGAAACTGGTTAACAGGTTCAAGTGACCTAGCCGCTCACCCTTCTCTTCCCAACAGTATTTAATTATTATCAATTTGTCTAGTTTTATTGCACAGTTTAAACATACAAGCCGCTCAACCGAACGCCGAGGTTGTTATAGGAGAAATGGTAGAAAGTAAGTTTAGAGCTTTTTGCATTTGCTAATACATAGATAGTTTGAATAGCCGTACAATATTTTAGTAAGGCATTTTTATAAATTGTAAATTTACATCTAAATGTTCTGAACAGTAAGTTAAGGTCAATATCGATATCGGGAATCTAAGATGGAAATTGCAATAATTGGAGGTGGAGCAGCCGGATTTTTTTCGGCAATTACAGTAAAGGAAAATTATTCTGATGCTAATGTTATAATATTTGAAAAATCAAATGATCTTTTAAGCAAGGTTAGAATATCTGGTGGTGGGAGGTGTAATGTTACCAACGGATGTACATCTATTAAAGAACTATCCAAAGCTTATCCCAGAGGAGCTAAATATTTGCAAAAAGCTTTTCACATCTTTAACACAAAACATGCCATGCAATGGTTTGAGTCCAGAGGCGTTCCCTTGATAATTCAAAATGACAATTGTGTTTTCCCTGTCTCCCAAAAATCTCAAAGTATTATTGATTGTTTCTTTGATCAAACAAAAAGATTGGGGATTGAAATTGAATTAGAGAGAGGCATAAAGTCAGTTATGCCTGTAGGGGGAAAATTGGAATTAAACTTTATTGAGGAAGGTGTAAAATCAAGAATATTTGATAAGGTAATTGTTGCAACAGGTGGTTCACCAAAAAGAAAAGGATTAGAATGGCTTGAAAAATTAAATCATAAAATAGAAGATCCAGTTCCTTCTTTATTCACTTTTAACATGCCATCCGAATCAATTACGAAACTGATGGGAATAGCAATTGAAAAAACTATTGTGAGCATTCAAGGAACTAAACTTAAAACTAAAGGTCCTCTACTAATTACTCATTGGGGTATGAGTGGCCCGGCAATCTTAAAATTATCAGCTTTTGGAGCAAGATTATTAAGTGAAAGAGATTATAAATTTTCTATGCAGGTTAATTGGATTAATATACAAAACAATGATTCAGTTATGGCCGAATTGAGAAATATAGTAAATGAACATTCTAATAAGTTTTTATCGAGTATTAAACCTTTCTCAATACCGGAAAGATTATGGCATTATTTGATAGCGAAAAGTGATTTAGCAATAAATAAAAAATGGGGAGAATTGGGTAAGAAGAAATTAAATAAGTTGGTCAGTACGTTAACAAATGATATTTATTCTGTTGAGGGAAAAACAACATTTAAAGAAGAGTTTGTTACCTGCGGAGGGATAAGTTTAGATAGTATTGATATTAATACTATGCAGAGTAAGGTTTGCAAAAATCTATATTTTGCTGGAGAGGTCATGAATATTGATGGAATTACCGGTGGTTATAATTTTCAAGCGGCTTGGACAACTGCATTTATTGCGGGAAAACTTAATTGACAAAGTTTAGTGACTTTAAAATTTCTGAATTAGAATTATTTTTAAAATTTTTATTTGGTTGCTGAAATTGAATAAATAAGAGGTAGAATATTGCCAAACTTCTCAAACACATATTTATTTTTTGTTGACTCAATCATATTTGGGAAACAGTTGTAAGGAGAATAATTAAATTCGTTAAAAGATTTAACTGTCAATCCATTAGTAATGAGAGAATTTGTTACATCAGATAGAGTATGATTCCAACCATATTCTACCATTTTTATATCTGCATTACAATCAGTATAAGTCCCTTCTGAAATTTCCGCTATTGGCTTGCTAGTATGAAAATAGGGATGTTTAAGATATTCAATATTATCGTCGAACATCCAAATGTATGGGTGAAATTCCACAATTAAGAATATTCCACCAGGTTTTAGGTAATGTGAGACAATTTCTGCCCATTTATTTATATCTGGCAGCCAACCTATCGTGCCGTAAGAAGTAAAAACCATGTCAAATTTATCTTCCAGTTTATCTTCAAGATCATAAATGTTTGAACAAATAAAATTTGCTTTAATATTTGATTCGGCACTCAGTTTCTTTGCTTTATCTATTGCGTCATCAGAAAAATCTACTCCGGTTACATCTGCTCCTAAATTTGCAAGAGAAAGAGTATCTTGTCCAAAATGGCACTGAAGGTGCAATATATTTTTACCATTCACATCCCCGAGTTCATCCAATTCAATACTATTTAGTGAATTTTTAGATTTAAGAAAATTTTCTTTACTGTAAAATTCTGAGTTGTAATGTATCTCTACACGCTTATTCCATAACTTTTTATTGGCTTCAAAATACTTTTCGTAATCATTCATATTTTTTCTTTTTGCTTCCTTTATACATTTTATAGTTGTGAAAACGAGTTTCCAGAGGACCATTATAAAGATGTAATCTACGAGAAGTTCTTAATCCTAAATGCTTAAGAGCTTCATTATTTGAACTTAATACCCATGCATCAAAACCAGTAAAGTTATTTTTTAATGTGTCTCCAAAATCTTTGTAGAAGTTATTGATGTTAGTCTGCTTTATTCTTTCATCATAAGGTGGATTTGTAATTATTATTCCATCCTCTAGAAGATGATTAATTGTCCTAAAATCTCCTTCAATAAATTTAATATCATCCAGAACATTTGCTGCTTTCGCATTTGTTTTGGCAATATCGATAGTGTCACTGCTTATATCATTTCCGATAACTGTTTGAGTGCAATCTCTTTGCATCGAAATAAGTTCATTCTTTGCTTCAACAAAAAGTCCCTTATCAAAAGATTTCCAGTTCATAAATCCGAAATGCTCTCTATTAATATTTGGAGCAATATTCTTCATCATTAAAACCGCTTCGATTAAAATGGTTCCGGAACCGCACATTGGATCAACAAAGTTTGAATTTAAATCCCATTCAGACAATAGTATCATTCCTGCGGCTAGAACTTCATTTAGTGGAGCAATACCACCATGAATTCTATATCCACGTTTGTGAAGGGAATCACCCGAACTATCTAGTAGAATAGAACATTTATCTCTTTCAATATGAACATTTAATCTATAAGTTGGATTTTTTAATTCCACATTTGGTCTTTTCCCTTTTTTATCTCTTATTTGATCCACAATAGCATCTTTTACCTTTAGAGCAGCGTATTTGGAATGAGTGAAATATTCCGAATTTGTAACACCATCAATAGCAATTGTTTCATCTGGAGCAATTAAAGAATTCCAATCAAATTGTCGAGTCTTTTTATAAAGTTGATCTGAATTTACTGCTGAAAAATTGTGTAACGGTTTCAAAATTCTTAAGCAAGTCCTGAGTGACAAATTAGCTTTGTATAAAAGTTTTTCACTAGCTTTAAATTCCACAGCTCTTTTGTATTTATTTAAGTCAGACGCTCCAATTTCTTCCAGTTCCTTTGCTAATATATCTTCTAAGCCGAAAGATGTTTTAGCGATGTATTTTTTTGCTTCCATTATAGTTTTTAATCCTATGCTTCATTTTCAAAATTAAATAAACTAGTTTATTCGGTAAAAGTATAAATAAAAAGAGACTTTCTTCGAAAATAAGTTATTGCAATCAAAAATAGTGGGGAAGTGAATGAGAAATATATTATTACTCTTTTTATTATTAGCTACATTTAATCTTAATGCTCAGATGAACTTATTATCAATTACACCAACTGATGGTAGTACTAGCGTTCCTCTGAATATTACAATTACCGTAGAATTTGATCAACCAATTGATACTCTAAGAGGGTTTAGTCCCTTTACTGATTTTTTTACAAATGTATTTGATCTTCAAGCATTGTGGTACAGCGAAGATTTAAAAACAGTTAACCTAGGTGGAAATCTTGTAGCCGATAAAAATTATTATTTTTTGGTTCAATCTACTTTTAGTCAGTCTGGAGAAACTTTAGCAAATCCAACTGTCGTTTATTTTACAACTGCTTCTGAATTAACTGGAAGCACTGTTTCCGGTAAAGTAAATGCAGGTACGAGTAGCGGACTTGACCTAAATAACACTCTAGTTGCACTCAGTTCCACTTCATTTGAAGGGGATGAACCAATGATTGAAATTGGTACATTTACTAATTCAAATGGTGATTACTCAATCCCAAATGTTAATGATGGTGATTATTATCCAATAGCTGCTAACGACGCGAATAAGGACGGAGAGCTGGATCCGAGTAGTGGAGACGCTTTTGCATTTTTGGATTTAATTACTGTTTCCGGAAATTATGCTGGTCTCGATTTTAATTTATCTATTCCTGATCCGCTTGATTTGCATACCGCATTCTCCAATGCTGATAGCTTACGTCAACAACTTTTACCTGTAAATGCAGAGCTCAAAAGAATAAGTACATGGAAAACGGATTCTCTTGGAAATGCAAGTGAATGGGAATTTTATTTCTTAACTGATACTGTAAATAAAGTAAGTCGGTTACGAATAGATCAATTTGGTTACAATTTAGAAAATCGATATGATGAATGGGAATACCAAAGTTTAGTTAAAATGAATTTTTTACCGACTATTAATAATTCTGTGGATTTAAGTATCTTCATGGAAAATGCAGAAGCCGCAGGTGGTTTTGAATTTAGAACTCAAGATAAACCAGTTAATCTTGAGTTTAGCTTGGAACTGATATTAGCTGATCATAGATTCTCACATTTGTCATACCAGAATCCAGACACATCCCAACACATTATGTGGGCAGCAGTTTATAGCTGGTATGAACAAATCGGTGATGATGAATGGCAGATAGAAAGCGAGCAAGTATATTTTGGAGATTTCGAAACTGGATCATTAATAATTACTGGTGTGGAAAATAAAAAGTCTGAAGTTCCTAGTCACTATTCATTGGAACAAAATTATCCAAATCCATTTAATCCTAATACTACAATAAATTATTCTATTCCTTCCGTAGAGTCAGGGCACATCTCTACTGTAAAATTAATCATATACGATGTACTGGGAAATGAAATTACTACACTAGTAAATAAAGATCAGGCAGCAGGAAATTATAAAACTAGCTTTGACGCATCATCTTATCCAAGTGGAACTTATTTCTATCAAATTAAAACCGACAATTATACAAATACTAAAAAAATGTTATTGTTAAAGTAATAGAATGGAATTTTATTAGTTCAAAAAGACCGCTTCGTGCGGTCTTTTTTTTTGTATTTTAACTATTATTAATAGCTAAGAATCTGTGATAGTTTTGTGAAGTTTTATTTTTATTATTCATTACTAAGAACTTAAAATTATTTAAATGAGTTTAGCAATATGAAAATTACTTCCCCAAGAATAATTACATTTTTACTTCTCCTTTGGACAAGCACATTTTTTGCTGAAGGATGGACGAAAAAGGCAGGTACAGGTTATTATGCATTAGATTTTAGATTTCTTAGTAGTACAAAATATCATAATTCCGCCGGTGATAATGTTGATATAAACCGAATAAATGACCTCGCCTTAAATTTTTATGGTGAATACGGTATTACTGATAATCTAACAGTCAAACTTAATTTTCCATTTTATAAAATTCTTGATAGCGAAGTATCAAGTGACAATAACGCTATGCCTATCAATCCGGATAACAAGGGCGCTGGAGATTTTGATTTTGGATTAAGATATAAAATAAAATCTTTTGGGCAGACTACTCTAGCCGCAAGTATTACTCTTGGAATTCCAGTTAGTACAGATGATATTTATAGTAAATCTGATAAATTTGCCCTTAGTGATGGCGAATTTAACCAAATTATTGGTTTTGAGGTTGGACATTCACTTTTTCCACTACCTGCCTATATAAGTGGAAGTGTTAAATTTAATAACAGAAATGAGGGTTATTCAGACCAAATTCTTGCAGGAATTGAAGGTGGATATAAGCTTGATAAAAGTCTACTTCTCAATCTCAGACTAAGTTTTCTAAAATCTCTTAAAAATGGTGATAAAATAGTTTATAATGATCTAATCCCAATAATGGCAAATAATCAAGAATTTATATCTCTAAAATTTGGTGCTTTTTACAATTTTTACAAAAATATTGGTTTTGCATCTACTGCAGTTTTTGGATTAGCTGCTAAAAATGTTTTATCAGCTCCAGTATTTTCTGTAGGCATTTATATCAAATAAATAAAAAAGCCCTCATAAAAATCGTGAACGACTTTCATGAAGGCTTTGAAACCCCCTCTCACAGAACGTGAGTAACGTTTTTAAAAAGGAAGCCAAACTACCGTCCTAGATGGTTCACCATTTATAAATATTCTTTCGGTTAAATAACCCTTTTTTATAAGTTTTGGTTCCTCACCTAATTACAACGTACAAATAAATTTTATAATTATCAACTATTAATCCGCTTGTAATAAAATTTGCTTAAGTGATTCCTCGCTAACAGTCAATAAATTTGATTTAATTAATCTTGGTGTAAGTGTAACCCAATTTTTATTCTTTAAAAATACTTCCCTGAAAAGGGGAAGAGATTCTTTAATTTGTCCTATGTTGGCAAGAGTAACCGCATGCCAGTATTTCATTTCTTCATTATCTGGGAACATTTTTTCAGCAGCTAAATACTCTTGCATAGCCAATTCCATGTTGTTATGTTCAATTGCCAAATCGCCATTGTTCATATGTTCATAAGCTTGGTGAACTTTAAGAATTCTTCTTAGTTCTTTTAATGGTTCAGGATTATCATCAACTCTGATATCAACTTTTCTATCCAGCCAAATTTGACCTGAGGACTCTGGTTTAACCACTAAAATAGCTGCAGATTGCTTGCCTCTAATATCGCCACCGGTTGCTTCAGCAGCCTCAAGTGCTAATAAAAGTCTTTCAGATAAGGGACCTTTTGAATTTTCAAAAGATTCCGACATAGCTCCCCAAACTTTATCATTTAACATCATATTTGCTTGTACTGAATAATTATCACCAACAAGATTACCTGCGGCGTCTATACAATTTTTACCTGTGTATGACGCAGCATTTCCTTTTGAATCTAATATTGCCAATTGTCTTACATCTCTGCCTTCATCACTTTCAATCATTAGATTCAGTACTTGTTCAGCTGTTAATCCTTCTTTTAGTAATGCTAAACCTCTTGGACCAAATGAAGGGTTAACAAATGATTGAGTTGCTATAACACCAACTCCGGCTTCACCCCATGAGACAATTGTCCCAACAGAATACCAGTGAGATTGAACAGCAACTCCCATTTCTCCTGTGGCAGTATCACGTGCAACAATTGAATAAGTATGAGCCAATGGCTCGTTACTAAAAAAATTCTGTCCTGATAAAGATGAAGAAAGGCTCAATAAGATAATAAAAATTATATTATACATTCTCATTCTCCTTGTTACTTACAGAGTTGTCTAAATTCTCAAAAATTAAGCTGATGATAGTATCACCTTCGTTTGGCAACTTGCTAAATTTTTCAGAGTAAATAGTTAATTTCCCTTTGCCATCAATAATAAAAAGAGGATGAACAGAATCAGAATCATATTTTTCTATCAATTTATCAAACGTGAATTCTGTTGTAATTTTACTTAATTTCACATCTAATGAATTTTCAAAATGATCAATATCCGGAAAAGTCAATTTTTCAGAAGAGAAAAAATGACCTCTAAGTTCCTTACTCAATTGTTGATTAAATTTTGGTGCAGTATTTATTTGATACACATTTGAACTATCAAATATTTTTGAAAAATGAATTGTTGATAAAGAGTTAATTCCTTTATTTGAAGTAAACGCAATGAATCTGCCAATTCCATCAAGATTAATAGTTTCAAAAGTTTTTTCTGAAACTATACTACCAAATGTAGATTCTACTCCTCTTTGTCTTGCCGTTGTAACTTTTTCCCAGTTTGTATCAACAATTAATACTCGAATATTATAATTCTTTAAAATTTCATGAATTTTTACACTTACTTTGTTAATTCCGGCTATTAATAATCCTTGTGGATTTGGATCTGAAAGTTTAAGCAGTTTTGCTAATGGAATTGCACTCAAACCATATATTAAAATTGAAGATATAATCACCAAGAAAATAACTGGCACTAAAACATTGGCTTGTTCATATCCTTGCTCGATTAATTCAATGGCAAAGATTGAAGTAACAGCAGCTGCAACAATTCCTCTTGGTGCCATCCACGAAAGATAAAGTTTTTCTTTCCAGTTTAGATGAGATCCAAGGGTTGAAAAAAAGATTGTGATTGGTCTAATAAGTAAAATTAATGCGAGAGTGAAAAGGATACTGCCTAGGTCTAATAACTCAATATCACTTGGTTGTAATCTTGCAGCTAAAATAATGAAGAGTATTGATAATAAGAGAACTCCCAAATTTTCTTTGAACTGAATAATATGCTCAATTACTATTTGTTTTTGATTGCCAAGTATAATCCCCATTAGTGTAACGGCAAATAATCCGCTCTCATTTTGAGCCATATTCGATAATGAAAAAACCAATAGTATTGTTGCCAAAGAAGCAGGGTTTTGAAGGTAGTCGGGGATATAATCTTTTTTAATCAGATAAATAAGTAAGTACGCACCTACAAACCCAATTATACTGCTAAAAACAATAGTTTTCACAATCACAATAACCGCAGTTAATGTAGCTTCTTTAACGCCGGCTGATATTAAAGTATTAAAAACAAGTAACGCTAAAATTGCACCGATCGGATCATTGACAATTCCTTCCCACTTTAGAATAGAATTTATATCACCTTTTGGTTTCACTAATCTTAATAATGGCATTATAACGGTTGGTCCCGTTACAACTAAAATTGCACCAAGTAGAATTGCTAGGCCTAAAGAAAGATTGAGAAAAATATAAGCGGCTATTGAAGATAAAATCCATGTAAGAAGAGTTCCAATTGTAATTAGATTCCTTACTATGCCTAATACATCTTTTAGTTCTCTAATTTTAAGACTGAGTCCTCCTTCAAATAGAATTATAGCGACTGCAATTGAGACAAACGGGAAGAGTAGATCTCCAAAAAATGCATCAGGATTCAATAAACCTGTAATTGGTCCGGCAATAAAACCAAACACAAGTAGTAGAAGTATAGAAGGAGCTTTTAAAACCCAAGAAATCCATTGGGCAAAAATTCCAAATATTATTATTGCTGTTAATCCAAATAGAATATTTTCAGTCAAATGTTAGCCTATCAATTATATATTATAGTTCTTTTCTACATACCGGCATTGTCATACATCTACAGCCACCACCACCGCGGGCTAATTCGGCTCCTTCAATAGTTATTACAAATTTTTTATAGTCCTCAATTTTTACTTTATTGCTGATAACATCTTTTGCTCTGAGCACATCAAATCCATTTTTATTTATCTCTTCAATTGTATTTTCATTTCTATCATATCCCAATATTTTGCCCGGACCAATAGCAAAAAAATTAGCACCGCTATGCCATTGTTCTCTTTCCTGAGTCCATTCATCACTATTACCTCCACAATAAATTGGAGTTAATTTCATTCCCAATTTTGAAAGGCACGTAAGAATGTTTTTTTCTTCTCTAATATTTTTCACTTTGCCATTTCTTATTGATATGTGAACTGTTTGGAATGCATGTTGATTCAAAATTACCGGTGCATAAACCAAACATTTATCATGGTCGAGTAAAGTAAATACCATATCTAAATGAATAAATGATTCAGGTTCTTTTGGTAAAACCTGAACAATTATATTCATATCCTTTTTTTTCTGCTTGAACTGCTCAATTAAAAAATCAACACCCTGTGTGGTAGTTCTAGCTCCGATACCAATTAAAATAATATCTTTTCTAGCAATTAATATATCTCCACCCTCAATTGTGACATTCTCAGCAGTTGAATTAAAACTTGGGTCTATTGTTTCGGTATCAAAAATATTAGTACAATTAAAAATAGCTTCCATAATAATTGCTTCTCGTTCTCTAACCTTATTTGCTAATTTACCGATTAGAATATTATTATTGATGGAAATGGAAGCATCCCGTGTAAAAAAGAAATTGTGCAGAGGCTGTAACTCATACCTACTTTCACTAAGAAAGTTAGTGAGGTTACTTTTCTTAGCAATTGGAACACCCTGAATAAGTTCAATAGCAAGTTCAGAAGGAGATTTTTCGAGTAATTGTTCAGCTGCACATACTACATTTTCGTTTTTGCATATTTTATGTATGAGATCATTTTTTGATTTATCATCCGATAAAACAGTCCGCAATAAATCCGATACTTGATATACTGATGTAACTTTTTTTAGAACCCTTTTAAATTGAGAATATTCCTTAGATGCGACTGTTAGATTAAGAATGTCACTATATAATGCTCGCTCAGCATTTTTTGGAGTCATATTTTCAACTTCAGGTCCTGGTGTATGAATAATTACGCCTTCTATCTCACCAATTTCTGAATTTACATTTATTTTCATTTTAATTCCTTTACTTAAAAAGTCTTATTTCGGGACCACCCAAATATTATCCTTTTGTTCTAATCTTATATCATCTAAATAAACTGCTCTTCCTGTTCCACCTTCACGAAAATCTGTAACTATATCAACATGTTGAGCTGACTTGTTCATAATTCCGGCAGCCAAGTACTCATCCAAAGATTTCTCGTCAGTTTTATAACAATTTGGATAACTGGCACCAATAGCAATATGAAGAGTTCCACCAACTTTTTCAACAAAAAGAGGGTGCTTTAATACTTTTTCTATTCCATTGTTCATTCCCAATGCAACTTCACCAAGTCTATGTGAACCTTCATCCGTCTCAATTATTTTTGCAAGTGCAGCCTGGCCCTCTTTAGCTGAATAATCTACTATCTTCCCACCTTCAAACTTCAAGTAAATACCTTGAATTAAACTTCCACCTTGAAAAACTGGAAGGTCAACGAATATTTCACCACTAACTGTATTTGCATCGGGACTTGTATAAACCTCTCCATCTGGGAAGTTCCTTTTACCCGTACATTTTATAATACTGTGATTGGAGATATTCATATTTAATTCTAATGATTTTTTACTATCTGGATGTTCTGTTTCAATTCGGATAGTTCTACTTTTATCCATTAGTTGATATATATCCTCTTCAATATCTTCAAGAAGCTGGGGATTTACTGTTGAGGCATTTACTATAACTTTGGTGTATTCCTCTATGCTTAATCCTTCCATTTCTGCAAATGCTGCGGTAGGGAAAAGTGTTAAAACCCATGGTTTGTTCATTCTTATGTTTTTAATTGGTTCATCGGCTCTCATAACAGCTTGGGCTAGTTCATTATTTTGTCCAGCAAATAATTCGGGGTCTTCAGTGCCTAAAATTTCTATGAACTTAGTCATATTGTTATAACGATCAATTTGCCATTTGGGAACATTGCTAATTTGTTCAACTGTTCCGTGTTTTGTAATAGAAGCGCCCCAGACTTTCCCTCTATCATTGTCTGGTGGAGTTATGTTGATATCAGCAATTGCACCTGCAGCGAATATTTTATCTTGAATTACTGAAATCAATGGCCAGCAGATTTTTTCACCTTTAACCATAACAATATCATCTTTTGTTACCCCATTGAGAGAGTAATTGATTAAATAATCTGCCCAAACATTTAAATTTTCTTTGCTAATCAAATTTCCCATAACAACCTATTTTTTATGAAGTTACTAATATAAATAAATTTAACTAAAAGGGTTTTTGCTAATAGTTTAGCAGTTAACTTAGAAATTGTACAAAGAATTAAAAAATAATTTGTTTTGTTTGCCTAGTTTTATTACATTTCGTCAAATGACGAAATGAAAAATGAAAAATAAAACGAAAATATTTAAAGCCCTCTCAGATTTTAATAGATTAAGAGTCTTAAAAGCACTTCAATCAAAGATACTATGCGTGTGTGAAATAAGAGAATTATTAAAGCTTGCAAATTCAACAGTATCTCAACACCTTAAAGTATTAGAGCAAGTTGGATTTATTGTTGGTATTAAAAGTGGTAAATGGGTTAATTATCAGATTAATCCAAATCCACAAGACCAGAGAGTAAATACAATTCTATCGTCTTTAGATTTTTGGATAGATGATGACTATACAATAATAGAAGATAAGAAGGAAATTAAGAAGATTTGTCGAGAAAAAATTTGCGGGAAATAAGAATCAAACTTAGGTTAGCGAAATAGAATGAAAAATAAATCAAAATTAAAATTCCTAGACAGATACCTCACATTGTGGATATTTTTAGCAATGCTTCTAGGCGTAATGTCAGGATCTCTGTTCCCAGGAATAGTTGATTTTTGGAATTCGTTCTCAATAGGTACGACAAATATTCCAATTGCAATTGGACTAATATTAATGATGTATCCACCATTAGCCAAAGTAAAGTATGAGGAACTTCCGGACGTTTTCAAAAATGTTAGATTACTTTCGCTTTCCTTAATTCAGAATTGGGTAATTGGACCAATTTTAATGTTTGTGTTGGCAATCTTGTTTTTGCATGATTATCCGCATTATATGGCTGGATTAATATTAATTGGATTAGCACGCTGTATTGCAATGGTTATTGTTTGGAATGAATTAGCCGAAGGGGACACCGAATATGCCGCCGGACTTGTTGCATTTAACTCGATTTTTCAAGTTTTATTCTTTTCCGTCTATGCTTATGTGTTCTTAACAGTATTGCCCAATTGGCTTGGACTTCAAAGTTTTGAAATCAATATTTCAATTGGACAAATTGCTGAGAGTGTTTTAATCTATCTTGGGATTCCATTTTTTGCAGGAATGCTTACTAGATATATTCTAATGAAAATTAAAACAAAAGCATGGTATGAAAAGAAGTTTATCCCCACAATTAGTCCAATAACATTAATTGCACTATTATTTACAATCTTTGTGATGTTTTCTCTAAAGGGAGAATACATTGTTAAAATTCCTTTCGACGTTGTTAGGATAGCAATTCCTCTTGTAATCTATTTTGTAATAATGTTTTTTGTATCATTTTATATGGGAAGAAAGATTGGTGCAGATTATTCTAAAACCACGACATTATCTTTTACCGCGGCTAGTAATAATTTTGAATTAGCAATAGCAGTTGCAATAGCAGTATTTGGGATCAATTCCGGTGAAGCATTTGCAGCCGTTATTGGTCCACTTGTTGAAGTTCCAGTTCTTATTGCATTAGTAAATGTTGCTTTGTATTTCAAGAAAAAATATTTCAAAACAGTTGAAATCGAGCCGGTTAATCCTGAAGTCTAATAAATATTTAATCTTCCCAGAGAAAAATCTCTAGCATAATATAATTATTTTCTTGACTTTTAGATTACTATATCGTATAATTACGATATACGATTAAGGGGATAGAATGGCAAAAGCAAAAATTGATGAGTTTACTAAAAAAGAGGTTGAACTTTCTGAATTAGCAAAAGCTCTTGCGCACCCTGCAAGGGTTAGAATATTAAATATTCTTTTTGAAAATAATATTTGTATGACAGGAGACATCGTTGACTTGTTGCCTCTATCTCAATCTACTGTTTCCAAACATTTAGAAGAGCTGAAAAAAGTTGGACTAATTAGGGGAGAAATTGAAGGTCCAAAAACTTGTTATTGTCTTGATAATAAGATTGTTGGATCGGCCAGATCAATACTTAATAATTTATTTAGTAAAATTTGCAATTGTTAACAATAGGAGGAGATATGAAATCTTCAAAAGAAATAAAAGAAATCGTTAGAGATAAATATGCTGAAATAGTAAAACAAGCAGATAAGAAAGAAAGTTCTTCAGGATGTTGTGAAACAACAGGTTGCTGCGGTTCATCCGAAATTGATTATTCAGTGTTTAACGATAACTATTCTAATCTGGACGGTTATGTGGCAGATGCTGATTTGAATCTTGGTTGCGGAATGCCAACTGAATTTGCCGGGATAAATAAAGGAGATACAGTTGTAGATCTTGGTTCCGGGGCTGGAAATGATGTGTTTGTTGCAAGAACTTTGGTTGGAAATGATGGAAAGGTTATTGGAATTGATTTTACTGAAGAAATGTTAAAAAAGGCAAACAAAAATAACGCGAAATTAGGTTTTGATAATGTTGAATTTAAGTTTGGAGAAATTGAAAACATCCCGTTAGAAGCTGATGTCACAGATGTAGTAGTCAGCAATTGCGTTTTGAATCTTGTCCCTGATAAAACAAAAGCATTCTCTGAAATTTATCGAATACTAAAACCAGGCGGGCACTTTTGTATATCTGATGTTGTTCTAGTCGGAGAACTTCCTGAAGGACTTAAAAAATCTGCATCTATGTATGCCGGTTGTGTATCAGGAGCTTTGCAGAAAGAAGAATATATGGCTCACATTAGCAATACTGGATTTTCAAATGTTAACATTAAAAAAACAAAAAGCATTCAACTGCCTGACGAACTCGTAAAAGAATACTTGAACGACGATGAATTTGAACTGTTCAAAAAAAGTGAATTTGGTGTTTTTAGTATAACAGTTGTTGGGTATAAGAAATAACATGGTTACAGAAAATCTTGAAGGATACATAGCAAATTTAGAAAATCGGTTTGATGAAATTTCTGATGAGCGGAAAGAACTGCTTGAAAAATTTGCAAATTATATCTCTATAAAAATAGAAGAAAAAAAAGTAGTAAAGCTAAATTTCATTTGCACTCATAATTCGAGAAGAAGCCATATGAGTCAGATTTGGGCTCAGACAGCATCTGAATATTATGAAATGCCGAATGTTAAATGTTATTCAGGAGGAACTGAAGCTACTGCTTTTAATCCAAGAGCCGTAAAAGCAATTAGAGATGTTGGTTTTAAAGTTGAACAAAAAGATGAATCAGATAACCCCGTTTATCTGGTTCATTTTTCTATGGATAAAGCTCCTCTGAAGTGTTTCTCTAAAGTTTATAATGACGAATTTAATCCACAAAAAGAATATGCAGCGATTATGACGTGTTCGCAAGCTGATGAAAATTGTCCGGTAGTGTTTGGTTCAGAAGAACGTTTTCCAATTAGATATGATGACCCAAAAGAATTTGATGATACAAAATTAGAAAAAAAGATGTATTTGGAACGATTTGGTCAGATTGGCATTGAGATGATGTTTGTTTTTAAGAGAATAATGAATAGTTTAATATAGTATGAATTCATTTATTGATGAACATAGCGTAAAAATATTAGATTCTCTTGCAGATGGTGTATATGTTATCGACAAACAATTTAAAATAAAATTTGTCAATAAAGCCGGGTACGAATTAACTAAAAAGAAACCTGAAGATGTATTAGGTAACGTCTGTACATCTCTATGCAAATCTGAAAGATGTACTCTTGGTTGTCCAATTACAGAAGTCTTACACACAGATAGAAATGTTGTTGATCTTGAGTCTACTATAGATGATGGTGATGGGAACCCTATCCCTGTAATTCTGAATGCATCAATATTGAAAAATGAATCTAATAATCCGATTGGAGCAATAATAAGTTTTAAAAAAAATAAAAAATTCAATTTTGATAATTATTTCAAAGATTCTGATCATTTCCATGGAATTATCGGAAAATCTAAACCGATGTTGGAAATTTTCAAATTGATTAAGGAATTCTCCACAAGTTTTGCTACCGTGCTTATTACAGGAGAAACCGGAGCTGGAAAAGAATTGATAGCCAATGCCATACAGAAAACTAGTAGGCGATCAAATACTCCATTTGTAAAAGTAAATTGTGCTGTTTTACCAGGTAATTTGTTAGCTAGTGAATTATTTGGTCATGTTAAGGGCGCTTTTACAGATGCTAGAGAAGATAGGATTGGTAGATTCGAATATGCTGATGGCGGAACTATTTTTCTTGATGAAATAGCAGAGATTCCGATTGAAATGCAAGCACAATTGCTAAGAGTAATTCAGGATGGAACTTTTGAACGATTGGGCGAAACTACTACTCGACGAACAGACATTAGAATAATTGCTGCAACAAACAAAAATCTTATTGAAGAAATTTCAAAAAATACATTTAGAGAAGATTTATACTATAGATTAAATGTTATTCCAATACATGCCCCTCCTCTTAGGGAAAAAAAAGATGATTTGGTGCACTTAACAAAGTACTTCATCAATAAATTTTCAGAAAAGTACAATAAGAATATTGATCACCTTGATGATGAGTCAATGGAGATTTTGTTTAACTACGATTGGCCTGGAAATGTTAGAGAGCTAGAAAATTGTATTGAATATTCCTTCATTCGGTCAAAGAGAAATGATTTCATCTGTTCTTGTTCATTGCCTCCTCATTTAAGATCTAATAAAATTTGTGAGGAGAGACTTTCATCACAAGAAATTGAATCTGATGAAAGGACAGAAACACTTTTGGCATTGCTAAGACAAAATAATTGGAATAAGACTAAAGTTGCTGATATTTTAGGCATTAATAGAAGTACCATACATAGACGATTAAAAAAGTTTAATAATAACTAACCGAATACCGTTGCATTTCGTTGCATAATCCCATAGCCGAAAGTACTACAAATCATCAATAGTTGCAAATCGTTGCATTAGAGTTTTGCAACCGCATCAAATTATTGCGAATTAGAATCAATTCTACTTGGCATATCTGTTGATATGTAATGTCCATGAACGAAATGCTTGGGAATCAATACTATTTAGCTCGCCGATTCAAAGAGGCCACTAGTCAATTCGAAAAATCTTTATTAATCGAACCTAATAATGTAAATGTGAAAAAAAAGTTAATTATTTGTTATTTACAAATAAATGATATAAAAATGTCGCTCAAAATTTTTGCTGACTTAATATCAAAAGATATAGATGTTATTTTGGACAGCGATCCAAGAAGAGATGATTGTCCTTGTCAGCAAATGATAATTGAGATTGAGAATTTTCCCTCAAATTTGAAAGAAGCTGAGAGAAAAACCGCTTTGGGAATTCTATGGCTTTATTGTGATATCTTAATCTCACATAAGTACTTCAATAGTCTATTAGAAAGTGAACCTGATAATCTTGAGTATCAAACTATAACTAATATAATAAATCAATCGTTCCATAATTAATCTCAGGGGAAGAACCATGGAAAAAAAAGGACTAAGTAGGAAAGAATTTTTGGCAAGCAGTTCCAAATTTGCTGTTGGCGCTGTTGCTGGTATTGCTGGACTTAACACTCTAGCAGGTAGTAAAATAATGGCTAATTCAAATACCGCATGGCCTTATCCTTATGCAACGATAGATCCTGAAGTTGCGCGAGTTAAAGCTCATACACTATACTATGGTGGAAAGGATTGCTGTTCAGGAGTATTTGGTGGGCTTGTAGAATGTCTTAAAGATTCTGTTGGTGATCCTTGGACAAATTTCCCAATTGAAATCATGTTGTTTGGGAGAGGTGGCGGAGTAGGTTGGGGTTCAATTTGTGGTGCGCTTAACGGAGCTGCAGCAATGGTAAGCTTAGTTACAGAAAAAGGTCCTTCTGGTGCGCTAATAAATGAAATTTGGGGATGGTCTACAACTGCTAATTTACCTTCAGATGCTGCCAATGCAGCAACATATGAAACAGTTAATTATGAAGGCGTGCTACCTCAAAATATTTCTGGTAGTCCTCTTTGTCATGCATCAGTTAGTCAATGGTGTCACATTGCTGACAAAAAAGTACATGATATTGAAAGAAAAGAAAGATGTGCTAGATTAGCTGGAGATTTGGCTGCTAAAACAGCAGAAGTACTTAACGCACATTTCGCTAGTACATTTGCCGCAACTTTTTCAGATCCTGAATCCAACGCAACTTGCATGGGTTGTCATGGTGCAGCTTTTGACAATGTGATGACACATATGGAATGTGCACCATGCCATACCACAGATCCGGTACACGGTGGTGCATACACTTCAGTTGAAACAGTTTCACTAATGAAACCAACTGAATATAAACTGGAAAATGCTTACCCAAATCCTTTTAATCCGTCAACAAAAATTCGCTTTTCTATTCCTCAAAATGAAAAAGTGAGATTGGAAGTTTATGACATTAAAGGAAAGTTAGTTAATTCATTAATTGACTCTGAGTTTATTAGTGCAGGGGCATATGAATCAACATGGAATGGTAAAAATAATCGTGGTGAAAAAGTTACTTCAGGTGTTTACTTAGCAAGAATTACTGCAGGTAACTATATGCAGTCAATAAAATTGAATCTGATAAAATAGATTCATTGTTCTAGTATTTAAAAAGGCCGCAATTTTTTTGCGGCTTTTTTTTAATAAACATAAATTAACTTCATTATAAAAAAATTAGGTTTGTTCATTCTATAATATAGCCTCACATTGTCTTAAACTTAAAAATGTACAGTTCCTTTAAGTTTTTTCCCCAGTAGTCTTTTAATTTAGTATTTATTGTAACTGTATATTCAGTTTTTGCTTCTACTTCTTCAAAGAATAGTCCTAATTGTGGACGACTAAAGCTACTTATGAGTCCCTTGGTAAATTCAATTGCGGGTTCTATCGTAATACATTCCTCTGTTAAAAAAGTTTGAGTATCGATCATAAAGTTTAACATAATACGAATGGAATTAAGTTCGCTGAACAAAATTTGTTGATCTATTGGTGAAGTTGCAAGAATTTGCAATGGCGGTGTTGTAAAGGAAATAGTTGTGTCAGTTCCTAGTTTATTTCCTTCTTTGTCTTCTAATAAATTACTAATGGTCAAATTAAATTGAGTATCCGGAATCCAACTATTCACTGGTATGTATGATATATTCCTATCATTAGAGTTGCTATTAATTAAAGCTATATATGGTTCTATAGAAATAAAGTCATTGAAATTATCTTGAATAGATTTGCTGAATGAAATATTTATTCTTGAATGTGAATTCTCTATTCTACCAGTATCAATTTCTGTGATTATGAAAGGATCAATTGATTGTTTTATTTTATATGTGTAAGGAAATTCAAGTTTTTCACCCCAATATGTTTCACATGATGAATCCAACTCGACCGTGTATTCAATGCCATCTTCAAACTCACCAAAAATATAATAATAACTTGTAAAATCTTCTAATGAAGAGTTTGTTGAAATCTCCCAGTTTTTAACTTCAGGAGAAATTGTTATTGAATTTTCCAAAGTTGTAATATTCATAAATTTGCTGAATCTTAGTGAAATGTAACTTTCTTTAACATAATATCTGCTTCTTGATGATGTTAATCCATAAAATCCTATTAGCGGATACGGTATTGTATCCAATTCAATTGTCCCAATTTCAAATCCTTCACCATCTTCAATTTTAATATTCTCTCTTTTGACGGAACCAAAATTATTAGCACTAGCGACAAAAGTATAAACACCAGGATCAATATTTTTAATTTGGAATTTGCCATTCGCTTCAACCTCAGAGATCTTTTCTGAATCACCCTGTACTAATTTAGCTTTGGCATTAACATCTAGAGGCAATATTATCCCAGTTAGAATTCCCGGTTCTTTAACTATTGTCACAGCATCATCGGTGCATGAAATAATAAGTATTTGAACTACAATGGATATAGGAATTTTGTTCATGCCAAGCCTTATAATAATTAATAGAATGAAAACTATAAATTAGAATACATAATGTCAACACTTAAACAAAGCTAATTTAACGCAAAGTGTCTTGTTCTGATTAATTATAAGAGTCTATAAGTGAAGTCTATATCATTCACATGCAAGTGGGCGTCCTGAGTTTGGATGAAAGGATTCCGGATCAAGTCCGGAATTACAGTTATTTCGAGGACTCGCTTCAACTCCGCTCAACGTTTAATGAATTAACCTAGCTTTTCTTTCCAATTCTGTATTGAGATTTCTATCATTTTAGGATTTGGGGAGCCGATTGTTTTTTTGTTTTCAAGACATGATTCTGCGGAAAGATATTTGTAAACGTCCAGTTCAAAAACTTCACTGAATTTTTTATATTCAACCAAATTAAGCTCATTGAGTTTTTTGTTTTCTTGAGTTGCAAACTTTACTATTTTACCTAAAATGTTGTGTGCCTCTCTAAATGAAATTCCATTAGTCACCAGATAATCTGCTAAGTCAGTCGCAAGCATAAAACTGCCATCAATTTCTTCATTGAATCTTTCTTTTTTTACCTCGATACTGTCAACAAGTCCGGTCATTAAAATTGAGGAGTCGTTTAAGGTTTTGAATGAATCGAACATTCCTTCTTTATCTTCTTGCAGATCTCTGTTATAACTTAGAGGAAGTGATTTTAGTATTGTCAGTAAAGCAAAATAGTGTCCATAAACTCTTCCCGTTTTCCCTCTTATCAGTTCGGGGATATCGGGGTTTTGCTTTTGTGGCATAAGTGATGAACCGGTTGTAAACTGGTCACCAAGTTTGACAAAGTTCCATTCGTAACTTGTCCAGTGTATAAGTTCTTCACTAAATCTGCTAAGATGCATCATTGAAATATTGCATGCATTTAGAAAATCTAAAATAAAATCTCTGTTAGAAACTGAATCGAGTGCATTTTGAGATACTGAAGAAAATCCCAATTCTTCAGCAACCATTGTTCGATCCAATTCAATTGTTGATCCGGCTAAAGCACCGGATCCCAATATGCATTCATCAGCTGTTTCAAAAGACAATTGTAATCTTTTTTTATCTCTTTCCAGCATTTCAACGTAGGCAAGTAAATGAAAGGCTAGTGAAATGGGTTGTGCTCTTTGAAGATGAGTATAACCAGGCATTAAAGTTTTAATATTTTGTTCAGCGAGTTTTAACATACTTTTTTGTAGTTGGGATAAATTACCAAGCAAAACCGTTGTTGAGTTTTTTACCCAAAGTCTTACATCGGTAATTACTTGATCATTCCTACTTCTTGCTGTATGTAGTTTTTTCCCTGCTTCTCCAATTAGATTAGTAAGTTCTTCTTCAACTGCTGAATGAATATCTTCAAATTTAGATTTGTCGGGTTTCCAGGTTCCGTCATTATGTTTGAATAATATTATGTCTAATCCTTTCTGAATCTGTCCGTTTTCTTCTATAGTGAGTATCTCAATCTTATTAAGCATATTTGCATGAGCCTTACTAACCTTTATATCCCATTCAATCAAATTTATATCAAAAGAGAGGGAAGATGAAAACTCCATAGCAGTATCATCAAACTTTTTTTCAAATCTAGATCCCCAGAGCATATTAACTAATTACCTTATCAATTTTTTTTGTGTGTTTTGTAATTACTTCATGAGGCAAAGCTGTAATATTTATAAATCCTTCAGCATCCTTATGATTAAATGCATCTTGCTCTGTATAAGTTGCCAGTTCTTCACTATATAGACTATTCTCAGATACTCTTGAAAGAGTTGTGATATTACCTTTGTATAATTCTAATGTTACATCTCCACTAACTACTTCTTGAACTGAATCGAAGAATGCAGTTAATGAATCAAACAAAGGAGTGAACCAAAATCCATCATAAATTAAATTTGCATACGCGTTAGATGCGTCTTGCTTATATCTCCATGTATCCTTATCTAAAGTTAGTTTTTCCAATTGCAGATGAGCTTCATGTAAAATTTTTGCCCCAGGTGCTTCATAAACTTCTCTAGATTTTATTCCAACAACTCTATTCTCAATAATATCATATCTTCCAACTCCATGTTTTCCACCAATATCATTAAGAGTGCTTACTAATTGATGACCCGGCATTTCAACTCCATCAAGTGCAATAGGAATTCCTTTATTAAATGTGATTTTAATAGTTTCTGATTCATCAGGCGCTTCCTTCGGATTTGTCGTAATTTGATGTGCATCTTCCGGTGGCGCTATTGAAGTATCTTCAAGAACTCCACATTCTGTTGCAACACCCCAGATGTTCTCATCAATTGAATAAGGTTTTTCTAAGTTAACAGAAATTGGGATATTATTCTCCTGAGCATAAATTATTTCTTCCTCTCTGCTTTTAAATTCCCATTCCCTTAAAGGAGCTAATATTTTTAGATCAGGATTAAGAGTTTTCATTCCAACTTCAAATCTTACTTGATCATTTCCTTTCCCGGTACAGCCATGGGCGACTATATTGGCATTTTCTTTTTCAGCGATTTCTACCATAATTTTAGCTAATAATGGGCGACCAATTGCAGTTGCCAGTGGATATTCACCTTCATATAAAGCTCCGCCTTTTAAGGCTTTCCAAGCATAATCTTCAATAAATTCTTTTTGAAGATTTACAACATATGACTTGGATGCCCCAGTGCTTTTAGCTTTTTCTTCAATGTTGATTATTTCTGATTTCTGACCTAGGTTACCTGTTACGGTTATAATTTCAGCATCGTATTTATTACTAAGCCATTTTACCATAACACTGGTATCTAGTCCACCAGAATAGGCTACTACAATCTTATTCTTACTCATTACTTCCTCATTTATGATAGTTATCTGATATTAAATCTTTTAGAATCTCTAGTACTTTATCTATGTTGCTAATTTTATTAGGTATTATTAATACAGTGTCATCGCCGCCAATTGTACCCATAACTTCTTCTCTATTCATTCTATCAATATAATGTGCAACACCTTGAGCTCTTCCAGCTAATGTTCTCAGCACAATTAAGTTATCATTATGGGTAATGTTCAGGATTTCTAAACCAACAAGTTTCGCAATTTCCTTGCCGTAATCAGTGCTGCTTAATATGTATTGTACTCCTAAAGTTGTAAATGTTCGTATTACACCAAGATCGGCAAAATCTCTACTAAGCGTTGCTTGTGTAATTGTTACGCCTTCGTTGATTAAAAGTTTTAAAATTTGTTCTTGATTTGAGATGATTCTATCTGATAGAATCCTTTTAATCTTATTTTGCCTGACTAATTTTGATGACATAATTAACTCGCTTTTGTTGAAATATACATTTTATTAAATAAATCCTTTAAAATATACACAAAATGCTGGATATTTTCATTTTTTATGATAAGAGGAGGCAGTAACCTCAGTACATTATTTCCAGCTGTCCCAACCACAATTTTTTCATCAAGGAATTTTTGAGCGAGTGTTTTTACATCTACTTTTGAAGTAAATTTAATGCCTATCATTAATCCTTTACTTCGGACTTCTACAATTTCTTCAATATTTTCTTTTTCTATTAATTTCTTTACCAACAGTCCTAATGAATTTATATTATCCAAAACATCTTCTGTTAGTAAATCAATAACCTTATTTGCAACTGCGATTGAAACTGGATTTCCACCAAAAGTGGAACCATGACTTCCTGGAGTTATTGCATCAGCGACTTTATCTGAACAAAGTACCGCTCCAAGGGGCAACCCATTTGCAATTCCTTTTGCTAATGTTACAATATCCGGAATAATATCATTATGCTGATACGCAAATATTTCTCCGGTTCTGCCAAATCCAGTTTGAATTTCATCAACAATCATTAGTAGATTATTATTGTCGCATAATGTCCTAATATCTGTTAAATAACTTTTTGAAGGAATCACAATTCCACTTTCACCTTGGATTGGTTCAATCATTACTGCAATAGTTGAATCATCAAACGCGTTTTTAATCGCTTCAATATTATTATAAGGAACATTTTTAAAACCAGGTGTTAAAGGATGAAAACCTTCCCACAATTTATTTTGGGCAGAGGCGGATAAACTTCCCATTGTTCTTCCATGAAAGCCACCATCTGCAACTATTATTGTTGATTTCCCGTTACCAAATTTTCTGGCAAATTTGATCGCCGCTTCATTTGCTTCTGTGCCTGAATTGCAGAAGAATACCTTATCCAATCCTGATCTTTCACAAAGTTTCTGAGCCAATTTTTCTTGAGGAGTTGATGTAAATAAATTTGATACATGCCAAAGATTATCAATTTGACTTACAGCAGCATTAACTAGTTTATTATTTTTATGCCCGAAGCCGGTAACAGCAATACCGCTAAGGAAATCTAAATATTTTTCACCTTTTTTATCAAATAGGTAAACGCCATCACCTTTCACAAACTCAACCGCAAATCTTTTGTATGTATTTACTTGGTATGATTTATTTGCAATTTCCAATCCATGTCCCTTTCATATTATAATCATGATGTTCTAATTTATTTCCAATCCAAATATTTGAAATACCACTACTAAGTAAACCAATGCATGTATTTATTTTAGGAATCATACCATCAGTAATTTCACCAGATGATATACCGGTATGCAAATCATCCATTGAGAGAGAATTTTGGAATTCTCCATTTAGTTTTACTCCTTCAATGTCGGAAAGAAAATAAACTGAATCAGCATTTAATAATTTTGCTATAGCTCCGGCAAAAAGGTCCGCATTAACATTCATTAAGTTGCCTACTTTGTCTCTGCAAATACTGGAAAAAACTGGAACAATATCATTGCTTATTAAATCCGTTAACCATTTTGAATCAGAATTAGGGACAGGGTTTCCCACAAAACCCAACTTATCGTTTATATATTCAGCTTCAAACATGTTCATATCAATGCCATTTAGCCCTATAGATTTAATTAGATTTGTTTGGAGATAGGCACTTATTTGGCCGTTGATAAGTCCGCCTTGAACTGCTGCAGTGATTTCCATACTATCTTTACATGTAATTCTCTGACCTTCATGGAAATTTGATTGGATACCAAGTTTTTGTGACCATTCAGAAATTATTTTCCCACCGCCATGAATTAGAATCACTGAGGAATATTTTTTCTGAAGACTTTTTATAAGATTTACACCTGATTGTCCGGTTGTAAAATCTTCAAGAGATTTACCACTAATTTTTACTATTGCCAGTTCCATAATTGTACTCGTTTATGTCCTATAATGAGCGTTTATTTTTATATATTCTTCAGAGTAATCGCATGTCCACCAAGTTGTGTTCGATTTCCCATCATTTAGATCTAAAGTAATAACTATATTTTTCTCTGCTAAAATTTTTGCGGCGTCTTTTTCAATAAAATCTGTTTTGTATCCTGGCTGCATAACTGCTAATTCGTTAAAGTAAAGAGAAACGTTTTCCGGTTTAATTTCAGCACCGCAGCTACTTGCGGCAGAGATTACTCTTCCCCAATTTGGATCACCTCCATTTATGGCAGTTTTTACTAAGGGAGAGTTAGCTAATGATTTTGCGATTAGGTTTGCATCATACTCAGAAGCAGCATTATTGATATTGATGGTAATAAATTTAGTAGCACCTTCACCATCAAAAACTATTGATTTGGCCATCTTGACTGACAAATCTTTTAATGCTGATACAAAAATGGAATAGTCTTCTGAGTTCTCTGTTATTTCCACATCACTCAATTCATTAGCTAACAATAAAACCATGTCGTTTGTACTTGTTTCTCCATCGATTGATATTTTGTTGTAAGAATCTTTCACTGCTTCAGTAAGTGCTGACTGTAATAAATTTTTATTAATTTTGGCATCCGTAGTTACAAAGCCTAACATTGTAGCCATATTTGGCATTATCATTCCACTGCCTTTTGCAATACCACCAATGGTTATTTCACCTTCAGAGAGTTTAACACTGAGCGCAAAATTCTTCTCAATTGTGTCAGTTGTCATTATTGCTTTTGCAGCCTCGACACCACCTTCTTCGTTAAGACTATCTTTTAGAATTTCTAAAGAATTTGTAATTGCTAAAACATTTAATTTTTCACCAATAACTCCAGTTGAGCTAACTAAAACTTCAGAAGGTTTAACTTTGAGTGTAGTTGCACATTTTGACTGAACTTCTAAAGCATCCAAATGACCTTCTAGTCCAGTGCAAGCATTTGCATTAGCTGAATTAATTATGATAGCTTTTACCTTGTCAGAACTTTCAGTAATTTTTTTTGAAATAAACACTGGAGCCGCTGCTGCTTTATTAGTGGTATATGTTCCAGCGGATAGGGCTGGAACTACTGAATAAATTAAAGCCAAATCTTTATTCTTCTTTTTTAATCCACAATGGATTCCAGATGCCTTAATTCCTTGAACGGATGTAATTGATCCATTTTCAATGTAAGTGTATTTTGAAGTTTCTTCTATAATAGTTGTATTAAACATTTTGAAATTCTTCCTTATAACTTTTAATTCCCAAAGATTCTTCCCAGCCAAATAATTTGTTCATATTCTGCATAGCTTGTCCAGCGGCACCCTTAATCAAATTATCTATTGCTGCAGTAATAATTATTTTATTTCCAATACTTTTTACATTTATGTCACAATAATTTGTCCCAATAACCCATTTTAATTCTGGTGGAGTTTGTCTTAATCTTATAAAGGTTGCTTTTTCGTATTCGGATTTAAATTCTTGTTCAATTTCATCTTGAGAAATATTCTTAATCAAATGAATTATAGTAGTTGAATAAATTCCGCTAAAAACGGGTAAAAGGTGTGTTGTTAATGAATAATTTAAATCACTACTAAATTTATTAAGCTCTTGCTCAATTTCAACTTCATGTCTATGTGCTCCAACACTATATGCTTTTACACTATTATAATTCTCAGAGAAAAGTAAACCTTGAGTAACTTTTTTGCCCGCACCGCTTAATCCAGAGTAAGCCACAGTTGAAATACTATGAATATTATTTGGATAATTTTTAACAACAGGAATTGTTGATAGCAAAGCTGCAGTAGGATAACATCCTGGATTTGCAATCAGGTTATAATTGTAAGAATCATTAAGTTCAGCTAAACCATAATGTTTATTTGTTAGATGTTCTGGAGCAGGGTGATCTAATTGATAAGTATTAAGAAAAATTTCATTACAATCTAATCTAAAATCTGCCCCCAAATCAATTATCTTTTTATTATTGTCTGCTAAGAGGGGAATGTATTTTAATGATTCTCCGTGTGGAAGCGCAAAAAAGTAAATGTCATATGAAAGATCTAAATTTGTAACACTCCTAATTGTACTATTTTCAACTTCACCAACCATATCCGGGAATACATCATAAATAGTTTTGTTCGCACTTTTATTAGCATAAATTGCAAATTCCTCTATGTTTGGATGTTCATTACAAAATTTTACAAGATATTTTCCGGTGTAACCTGATCCACCGATTATTGCGACAGAAATCATTATTTCCCTTTTTTTAAAATTGGATTAATACTTAGAGTGTACGATATGTATATAATTTACCCCTAGAAGGGGCGATGTGGTGTAAGGCGTAATTCTACTAAGTCAGCTAGTAGAATATTTTCTGTGATATGATTAATTGGAAATTTCATGAAATAAATGTACGTTAAAAGTATTATTCTGTCAAGGAAATATTGCATAAAAATTCAGTATAAGTTGCTATAGTCTATAAAATATACGACAAAATGTAATATTATGCAAAATTGCACCGTTCATCATTTGTTCGTAGAAAGAATATAGAGTAATTTTATTGCACTATTTGAAGTTGAACAATTTTGTAACACGGGCGTCTAAAAAATATGCTCATTCTATTATTCGATAAGGAGATATAGAATCTTATTTTTGTATTTGCAGGGAGTTAAGAGATTTGTATATTCATTCATAACATAAAGAGAGGTATCCATGAGATCAAAAAAAATCGTTTTTATTATGTTGGCAATATCATTTTTATTTGTGGGAATATCATTTGCCCAAGCAAATTTAACTTTCAATAGAGTTAGCCCAAAATCCACAATTGTTCAGAGTGTTGGATTTTCAACTATTGAAGTGGATTATAGTAGACCAGCAGCGAGGGGAAGAGAGATTTGGGGAACATTGGTTCCTTATGGTCTTGCACCAAATGCATTTGGTAATGGAAAACCAATGCCATGGAGAGTAGGCGCAAATGAAAATACAACTGTTACATTAAGTCATGATATGAAAATTAATGGTTCTCCTATCTCGGCAGGAAAGTATAGTCTTCATGCACTTGTTGGAGAAGATGAATGGACTTTAATATTTAATAATGACATAGACGCTTGGGGAAGTTTTTTTTATGAGTCTTCTAACGATGCATTAAGAATAAAAGTTAAACCGACTAAAGCTGAATTTAAAGAATTAATGACATTTGATTTTGAAAAGATTACTGCTGGATCAGCAGACATGTATTTGCACTGGGGAGAAATTAAAGTTCCAGTTAGTTTTGAATTCGATCGTCATATGGTTGTTTTGGATACTTATCGTAAAGAGTTAACTAACCGTCAGGGATTTAACCAAGCAGCATGGGGTGGTGCAGCAAGGTATTGTCTGCAGAACAATATTAATTTAGATGAAGCAATGACATGGATAGATAAAGCTTTGGGCATGAATGGTGGTGATAATTTTAACAATAACGCTGTGAAAGCTGGATTGCTCAATTTGAGTGGGCAGAAAGAAGAAGCTGATAAAATTATGGAAGCTTCAATGGTGGATGCATCAGAAGCGGAGTTGAATAATTATGGTTATCAATTAATGAATCAAAATAGATTGGATGAAGCTTTAGAAATATTTAAGTTGAATGTGAAAAAGCATCCTGATTCATGGAATGTATATGATAGCCTAGCTGAGGCATTAAATAATAAGGGTGATAAAAAGGGTGCGAAGGATAATTATGAAATTGCACATGAGAAGGCACCAGCAGGACAGCAAGCTCGTATAGAAACAATCATAAAGGGATTATGAGTTGTAGAAAGTTAAAATATGCAGAAGCTGGAATAAATCTTTTTTAGCTTCTGCAGAATTAGTACATTTCTGTTTATCTAATAATTATATCTGAGAGGCATTATTGTTTAACCATAGATTTCTTTCCAATGTATTCTTAATTAGTCTTATTTCCATATTTTCTCATCAAATATACTATTCACAACAATATTCCTATTCCAGTTCAGATATAATTCAAGGTCTTAATAAATTAAAGGTTCTTGGTAGTGTGCTATATATAGCTGCGCATCCAGATGATGAGAATACTTCCGTCCTCACATATATGTCCAAAGGTAAACTTACGAGGACAGCTTACTTATCTCTAACTCGTGGGGATGGTGGCCAAAACTTATTAGGAAATGAAAAAGGCGATTTACTCGGTGTGATCAGAACCCAAGAATTACTCTCCGCAAGGCGGATTGATGGTGCTGAACAGTTCTTTACGAGAGCAATTGATTTTGGCTATTCAAAAACTCCGAGTGAAACATTAAATAATTGGGATAGGGAATTGATCCTTGGTGATATTGTAAAAGTAATAAGAGAATTTAGGCCGGATATTATACTTACCAGGTTTAGTAAAACGCAAGGCGGACATGGGCATCATTTGACATCTGCGATTTTAGCCGAAGAGGCTTTTTATGCTGCGGCAGATCCTAATAAATATACTGAGCAACTTAAGAATCTTAATCCATGGCAGGCAAAAAGGTTGTATTGGAATACTTTTCGGCCGACCTCAAAAGCTCTATCCATAGATATTGGTGAATACAATCCGGTAATTGGGAAATCATTTAATGAAATTTCTGCAAAAAGTCGATCGATGCATAAAAGCCAGGGTTTTGGAGTCAGTCCATCCAGAGGAAGCCAACTAGCCCAATTTGATTATTTTGCTGGAGATACAGCTAAACTGGATTTATTTGATAATATTGATATTACTTGGGGGAGAGTTGAGGGCGGATACACAATTGATAGTGAAATAGATAAGATTATTGAGAAATATGAAGAAGGACATCCTGAAGTAATAATTCAGGACTTAGTAAAAGTTTACGGTATGTTAGACAAATTAAATGATGAGTACTGGATTAGTGTAAAGAAAAAAGAGATAACAGAATTAGTAAAAATGTGTAGTGGACTATGGATGGAATCTATTGTTTGGGAACCTGAAATTTCTTTAGGAAAAGCAATTGATGTAAGAAGTATGATTGTTAATAGGTCTCCTATACCAATAACTTTAGAAAAAGTTATTACCACATTGTCTTCTTCTGATATCAATTATAAGGAACTGCTTGAACAAAATAAACGATTTACGGTAAAGCAAATTGCATCAATACCAAACAATTATAAATACTCCCAACCATATTGGTTGCAGGAAGACCATGATGGAAAGATGTTTACCGTTACTAATCCGGAGCAAGTTGGACTTGCTGAAAATGGCCATGAAGTTAGTTCAAAGTTTATCCTGAAGATTGAGGGGCAACTGTTTACTTATGACGTCCCAACATTATATAGATGGAATGATGCTGTTAAAGGTGAACAAACAAGACCTTTTATAATACGACCGGATATAAGTATTTCAATTGATCAGTCTTCATATGTTTTCCCTAATGGAAGATCTCATGATATAAGAGTGAATATTGTTTCAAAAATTGATTCGGCAGTTGGAAAATTATATGCTGATCTTCCTGATGGTTGGAAATCTGAGCCGAATTATTTTAATTTTGACATTCAGGGTAAGGGTAATTTATCAACATATGTCTTTAATGTTTCTCCTGATGAAAATGCTAAAACTGGTAAAGCAAATATTAGAGCTGAAATGTTTGGAAAATCTTATACCGAAGAATTAGTTGAGATAGATTATTCACATATTCCATTTCAAACAGCTCTTAAACCTGTAAAAGTTGATCTCATAAAATTGGATATTGAAGTAGAGCCAAGACAAATAGGATATATTATGGGTTCCGGTGACGACATTCCACTTTCTTTAACTCAGTTGGGGTATGATCTTGAATTGCTTTCCGATGATGATTTGGATAAAAAAAATCTTTCTGAGTATGACGTTATTATATGTGGAGTTAGAGCTTTTAACACGAGAGAAGAGTTGGGACGTCAGCAACAAAGAATTATTGAATTCGTTGAAAATGGGGGAACTTGGATTGTCCAGCATAATACTAGATTTGGAATTCAGGTTAATCAAATTGGACCATATCCGTTTTCAGCCACTGGCAGAGATAGAATTGCTGAGGAAAGTGCTAAAATTGAAATCCTAATACCGGACCATCAAATATTCAATTATCCGAATAAAATTGATTCTAAAGATTTTGAAGGCTGGGTTCAGGAAAGGGGATTATATTTTGCAGAAAGCTGGGAAGGTAAATTGTATCCACTTTTAGCAGGAAGCGATTCTGGTGAACCATCAAAGTTAGGGGGATTATTATATACTAATTATGGTAAAGGAGCTTTTATATTTACGGCCTATTCATGGTTCCGACAATTGCCGGCAGGAGTATCCGGTGCATATAGACTTTTTGTAAATATGATATCAGCCAAAGGGAAACAATGAAAAAAAATCATTCTGAAATTGAATCGCCTCCGATTCTGAAAAAGTGGTCTAGATTGTATTGGGTTGTAATGATTAATCTTGTTGGTTGGCTTTTAGTTTTCTACACATTTAGAAGGATTTTTGAATGAGTAATATTGACTGGATTGTAATGTGTGGGTTTTTACTTTTTATTGTTGCTTACGGTACATGGAAAAGTAGAGGAAGTAAAAATGTTAAAGAATTTCTATTAGCAAATAAATCTACTCCTTGGTATACCGTTGCTCTTTCAATTATGGCTACGCAAGCTAGTGCAATAACTTTTCTCTCTACTCCCGGACAAGCATATATTGATGGAATGCGATTTGTACAATTTTATATTGGTTTACCAATTGCTATGATAGTTCTATCTATAACTGCTGTGCCACTTTATCATAAATTAAACGTTTTTACAGCTTATGAATATTTGGAAACGCGATTCGATTTGAAAAACAGAGCTTTAGGAAGTTTTCTTTTTTTAATCCAACGTGGTCTTGCTGCTGGGTTTACAATTTTTGCCCCTGCTCTAATAATTTCTGCCATTCTTGGATGGTCACTAAACGGGACAATATTTGTCATTGGAATTTTGGTGATAATATATACAGCGTCTGGCGGAACTAAAGCTGTAAATAAAACTCATATGCTTCAAATGACAGTTATTTTCTTTGGAATGCTCTCAGCTGCTTTTATGATATTCAAATTACTACCTGAAGGCGTTGGTGTTTCTGATGCAATGCACATTGCTGGAAAAATGGGAAAGTTAAATACTATTGATTTTTCATTCAATTTGAATGATCGTTATACATTTTGGTCAGGATTAATTGGAGGTACGTTTTTAGCACTCTCTTATTTTGGGACCGACCAATCACAAGTACAGAGATATCTTTCAGGAAGTTCAATAACACAAAGTAGAATGGGATTATTATTAAACGGAATGATAAAAGTACCTATGCAGTTCTTCATTTTACTTATCGGTGCGATGGTATTTGTTTTTTACCAATTTGTAACTCCACCTTTGTATTTTAATCCCGTTGAAGCCAATAATATTGTGAATAGTGAGTATTCTGAAGAATATCTTCAACTGGAAGAAGAGTATAAAGATATTCATCAGAAGAAAGAAGAATCAATAAATAATTTGATTACTGCAATTGATCTTAACAATGAAGAAGAGATAAATCTTACAAAACAAAAAATTCTAGAAGCGAATACTAAAGCTGATGTCATTAGGGGAAAAGCAATTGACCTCATTAAAGAAAATAATCCATCCAGTGATGGCAACGATACCAATTTTATATTTTTAAGTTTTGTGCTTGGATTTTTGCCAACTGGTTTAATAGGACTTGTCTTAGCAGCAATATTGTCAGCTTCAATGTCTTCAACCTCAGCAGAATTAAATGCTTTAGCATCCACCTCAGTGATTGATATATATAAAAGAATGATATACAAAGATGGAAGTGAGAAACACTATTTAATTGTTTCAAAACTCTCAACAATTTTCTGGGGTGGATTTGCTATATTTTTTGCATTATTCGCAAATAGTCTAGGTTCCCTTATTGAAGCTGTAAATATATTGGGATCTCTCTTTTATGGAACAATTTTGGGAATATTTCTCGTCGCATTTTATATCAAAAAAGTTGGCGGTAACTCAGTATTTTTAGCAGCAATTATTGCTGAAATATTAGTACTTCTCTTTTTTGTATTCACTGATATTCCATATTTATGGTTTAATTTTATCGGTTGTTTAATTGTTATAATTCTAGCCTCTATATTTGAGAAAACTATATTTAATAAATAATTAGATTATTCTTAATATGTAGCCGCTGGCTTCAGCCAGCGTAATAAATCCTTAAGAAGTAATAATTTAATTTTAGTATGATATTTAATAATATTTGGACTCCTTCTGATAATGAGGTAGATGTAAGAATGGAAATAGATATTATCTACAATAATCTTTTTTCATTACTCAAAACACATTACTAAATAATTATTTTATAAGTCAAACGAAATCCTACAAAGTGATCTATTAAAATTCGACATTTAAATAAATCACTCAACAAGTCACTTTTGAAGACTATATATTTACATTAAATCTTAATAAATTGATCTGTTAAAAATCTCGAATTATTTCAATAGATATTAATTTACCCCTAAAATGAATTGCTTAGTATAATTGTGAAGAAATAGTCTAGTTCTTACTATGAAAATGACTCAGGAAGAAACAAATAAGAAATATATTAAGCGTTGTCTTTCTCTAGCTAGAAAAGGTTACGGAAGGGTTAATCCCAATCCTTATGTTGGGTGTGTAATTGTTAAAAACGAGAGCATTATTTCTGAAGGATGGCATGAATTCTTCGGAGGACCACACGCCGAACCAAATGCTATTAAAAAAGCAACGAAAAGTTTAAAAGGCGCAACACTCTACTGTAATCTTGAACCATGCTGCCATACTGATAAACAAACTCCGCCATGCACTCGTGAAATAATTTCTGCTGGAATTAAAAAGGTTGTAATCTCAAATATTGATCCTAATCCTAAAGTGGCAGGTAAAGGTGTTAAGCAGTTAAGAGATTCGGGAATTGAAGTTGTTACAAATGTACTGGAAGAAAAGGGGAATGAGCTAAATAAGTTTTTCTTTCATTCTGTTAAAACCGGATTTCCTTATGTAACAGTTAAAATTGCCCAAACGCTTGATGGTAAAATTAATTCATCAAAAAATAAGCAGACATGGATTACCGGTGATGAATCACAAAAATATGTCCATAAACTCCGCTCAATTTATGATGCTGTATTAGTTGGGGCAAATACTGTAATGGTTGATGATCCATTGTTGAATGTACGGTCAAACAATGGAAGAGATCCAAAAAAAATAATTATTGATGGGGAATTATCATCTCCACTAAATAAAAAGATATTTTCTAAAAATGATCTGTCAGATACATATATTTTTACCGGAAAGGATAATACAGGAAATAAACTAGAGATATTTAAATCAAAGAATGCTAATATTTTTCAATTATCAACAAACAAAAATGGTGAAATTAATCTTAAACAAGTATTAAAAATATTGGGAAAAGAAAAAATCAATTCTATTTTAATAGAAGGTGGAAACAGAATATTTAGTCAGTTTCTGAAAAAAGAATTATTTAATGAATTAATCATTCTATCTGCACCCAAAATATTTGGAACTGGTTTAGAAGCTTTTAGTATTAATAAAAGACTAGAGCTTAAAATAAAATCTGTTCATCAGAAAGGTGAAGATATAATATCAACGTATGAAAGAAAAATATGATGTATTTTGACCAAGAACTTTTTGTTAAAAAAGGATAACTTAGGGATAATGTTTACAGGATTAATTGAAGAAATAGGCACAATAAGTACAATCACTCAAATTTCTGGTGGAAAACGTCTTAGGATTGAAGCTTCAAAGATTTTAGATGATCTTAAAGTTGATGATTCAGTAGCGATTAATGGTGTTTGTTTAACAGCCATCAAAATTGACGGTACAGGATTTTGGGCCGAAGCAGTCGGTGTTACTTTAGACAAAACAACACTAAACAAAATGTATAAAGGTCGTTTAGTTAATCTAGAAAGAGCTGTTAGATTATCAGATCGACTTGGCGGACATATGGTGCAAGGTCATGTAAACGGTATAGGGACAATCGCTAAAATAGAGAAACTCGGTGATAATTATTCCCTTGAAGTTAGTGTGCCTGATAAATTAACAAAATATTTAATTGATGAAGGTTCAATTGCTGTTGACGGTATTAGTTTAACAATCGCGACTCTAATTAATTCTAAAGTCGGGCTATCAATAATTCCCCATACTTGGAACAACACAAATTTGATTAAAATGAATATTGGTGATAAAGTAAATATTGAAACAGATGTAATTGCCAAATACATCGAAAAATTAATTACGAAAAATGAAAATTCGAATGATAAATTTTCGGATTTATGGTTCAAAAAAAATGGTTATTAAAATGAGAGATTTAGATATAAACACAGAAGAAGTTAAATTCAATACCATTGAGGAAGCCTTAGAAGACATCAAAAACGGTAAAATGGTTATTGTAATTGATGATGAGGATAGAGAGAATGAAGGCGATTTAATTATGGCCGCTGAGTTAATCACTCCTGAAGATGTCAATTTTATTACGCGTGAAGCCCGTGGTATGTTGTGTGCCCCAATTACTCAGGACAGAGCAAGGGAATTAAATCTCGATTATATGGTTGATAAAAATACCGCTTTGCATGAAACTCCTTTTACGGTAACAGTGGATTATAAATATGGTACTACAACCGGAATCTCTGCTTTTGACAGAGCTAAAACAATCCGCGCCTTAGTTGATGAGAGTGAAAATGCTGAATCCTTCGCAAGACCCGGACACATATTTCCTTTGATTGGGAAAAAAGGTGCTGTTCTTAAACGAGCTGGACATACTGAAGCAGCTATTGACCTTGCAAGGCTTGCCGGATTAAAACCTGTCGGAGTTCTTTGCGAAATTATGCATGAAGATGGATCAATGTCTAGAGTTCCGGAATTGTTAGAGTTTTCTCAAAAACATAATTTAAAAATAATTACCATTGCTCACTTAATTGAATATAGACGAAAACGAGAAAAACTTGTAAATAGTAAAGTTGTTGTAGATCTTCCATCTGAATATGGTAATTTTAAATTACATCTTTATGAAAATACACTAGATCCAAATGATAACTCAATTGCTTTAGTTAAGGGCGATATCCATTCTGATAAACCGGTCTTAGTAAGAGTACATTCGGAATGTTTAACAGGAGATGTTTTTGGATCAAAAAGATGCGATTGTGGGGATCAGTTAATTCGAGCAATGCAGATGATAGAAGAAGAAGGGCGAGGAGTAGTTTTATACATGAGACAGGAAGGTCGAGGAATTGGATTAGTGAACAAATTACTCTCATATGGATTGCAGGAAAAAGGTAAAGATACTGTTGAAGCGAATGAAGAACTTGGTTTTAAGCCTGACTTGAGAGATTATGGAATTGGGGCTCAAATATTAAAAGATCTGGGTCTACAAAAAATTAAATTGTTGACAAATAATCCAATGAAAATTATTGGTCTTGAGGGATATGATTTAGAAATTGTTGAAAGAGTTCCAATAGAAGTAAGTCCTAACGAAGCAAATGAAAAATATTTGCGAACAAAACAAGAAAAAATGGGACATTTATTTACGATTGATAAAATGAAATTATAGGAGTTAATTAAATGAAAACTATTAACGGTCATTTATCTGCGAAGGATAAAAAATTCGGATTTGTAGTTGGAAGATTTAACGAATTTATCTCTAATAAATTACTGTCTGGTGCAATTGATTGTATTGTTAGAAATGATGGCGATGAAAAAGATGTTACAGTTGCTTGGGTTCCGGGTGCATATGAGATTCCTTTAATTGCAAAAAAGATGGCTGTATCAAAAAAATATGATGCTGTAATTTGTCTCGGTGCTGTAATTAGAGGTGCAACTCCACATTTTGAATTAATTTCGGCAGAAGTTACAAAAGGAATTGCAAGTGTCGGATTGGAAACAGGTGTCCCGATTATATTTGGTGTAATAACTTCTGACACAATTGAGCAAGCAATTGAACGGGCAGGCACAAAAGCCGGCAATAAAGGTTGGGATGCTGCTTTAACCGCAATTGAAATGGTAGATTTGATAGGAAAGCTTTAATTAAAAATTATATAATATTATTATGTAGCCGCCGGCTTCAGCCGGCGTTAATAATATCAGTACCAATCAATCCCGAAATCTAAACTGTTTAATTTCATACTGAGCGGAGTCGAAGTATGGTGTTAACCATAATTGCTAATTCCAACAGTAAACATTTTTGATTCCACCCAACGTGAGGCTAAAGATTTCTTTCACCCGCCGAAGCGGGTAAGCTCTCTATCACTCATTTCGTAATGACAATTTAAAGTTTTGAATATTTTTGTCATCTCGAACATGTTATTTGAGACACATCTTGTATTTGATTTGTTTATTAACTCCTACAGTATGAATTATTCTTAAATTTCTCAATCGCTGCTGCTCATTGCGAAATGACGCTGACAGAAATTACTCCCATTTTTTATTCTTTATATACTTTACCGTTGGGTTACCAATTCTTTCAATACGTTCATATCAATATCTTCTTCTTTCTTTATGTATAAACATGATTTTCTGGTTTTATGTTTACCTAGTTTACTGAGCAATTCTTCATATCTACTAAAGCCTGACATGATGTATAACGTGATGCTTTGCTTCCGAGGAGAAAAACCAACTTGCATCCAATCACCTTCTCTGCCGCTTGCATATTTATAATGGTAAGTCCCAAAACCAATAATACTGGTTCCCCACATTTTGGGCTCGGCTTTGGTTATCTTTTTCATTAACTCCAGAATTGAAAACGCAAACTTGCGTTTCTTTTCATCTTCAACAAAGTTGAGAAATTTCTCAACACTAGCATCATTTATTTTGGTTTTTAGTTCTGCCATACTTTTTGCCATTCTAAAATAAATGGATTTATTATCTATTAAAAATTTGCAAAAAAATCTATCATCACTTCCAATGAAGGTTTGAGTACATCTTCATTAATAATAAGATCTTTCCCATGTAACGTTCCACTTCCAGCGGCGCCAATTTGTATGTATAAACCAGGAATATCCAATCCATAATAAGCAAAATCATCAGCACCCATTGATGGCTTGGAATTTAAAATTAGATCATTCCCTTTGCCGGTGCTCTTCATGAAATCAACAAATTTGTTAGTTAAATTAATGTCGTTAATTGTCGCCGGACAATTTGTAGGAAATTGAAGATTTATATTTATTCCATTAAGTTCAGCAAAAGAAGATGTAAATGTTTTCATTAGTCCAAAACAATTATTCAGAACATTATTATTATGCGTGCGTATAGTTCCTCTTATTGATATTTCTTGAGGAATTGTATTGTGAGTTGAGCCACCATTTATTGACCCAAACGCAAATGCAACGGTTTCTCTCGGATCAATTTTTTGCTTAAGATAGTTCTGAATCTGTACAATATAAAATGAAACCACATTAATAAGATCAATAGTTTCAGATGGTTTTGACGTATGCCCACCCGGTCCAATTAATTCAATTTTGATTGAAGTGGTTGATGCCTGAACAGGTCCTTCTAATACATTGAATTTTCCAACCTCTAAAGTGGGATCAACATGAATAGCAAAAGCTGCATGTGCGTTTTCCAATACATTCTCTTTTAAAACAAATTCGGCTCCACCTGGGGCTGCTTCTTCAGCCGGTTGAAATATAACTCTTAATTTTCTTTTTAGTCTGTTTTCATTTTTACTGAAGTACCTTAATAATCCTAATCCAATTGCTGTGTGATAATCATGTCCACATGCATGCATAACTCCAACATTGCTTGATATTATATTATGGGATGGATCCTCTGTAATTGGTAATGCATCAATATCAGAGCGGAAAGCAATTATTTTACCTTCCCCAACATCACAATAACCTCCAGTTTCCAATTTATTAAATCGATTGAAAACTAAACCCCAAGACTTTAGAGTTTTCTCAAGTAATTTGGTTGTGTAAAATTCTTTATAAGAAAGTTCCGGATAAGTGTGAAACTGCTCCCTTAATATTTTAATTTCAAGTAAAATCTGATCGATCGAAATAATCATTAATAAATTTCCAATAATTGTTTTAATTCAGTTTTGCAATTGAATTGCATAATAAAAATTAACCATTTGTGTTGTTTTTGAAAAGGATTTAAATTCTTTAGAACCTACATCTTGGTTGTCTCATAACAATTATCCTGTATTTGTTTCGGGATCTATGATATGATAAAGTAGATGTTGAAAACAGTTTTACATGACCGAAGAGGATACTAAATTCAATACACTTTTTGAACAAAGAGATAGTCTTTTTTCAAGATAGGAGTTTCAATTTTTATTACAAATTTATTTGTTCATCCAATTTTTGAAATCAGAAGACCTCTCAATACTAACAAGTGCTTCAATTCCTTTTGGCTCAGGTGGTGACAAGTCTAATTTAATTCTTGAACGAGAATAAGAATGCATTTGCATTATAGCTTTTAGATTTATTATCATTTTCCTGTTTATTCTAAAAAATATCTCGGGATTTAGTTGCTCCTTTAATTTGTCAAGACTAAAATCAACTGGATAAATGTTTCTATCGAAAGTAGAAAGAAAAACATTTTTTTCTCGAGCCCAGAAAAATGCAATATTTTCAGTTTCTACCATTTTTAGTTTATTCCCATAATTTATTAGAAATCTTTTCTTATAAGAAACTTGATTTGGAAAGAGACTTCTAAAAATATCTTCAAAATTGTTTAGAACAGGTAGTCTCACTTTTTCGTATTTGTTTAAACTAATTTCCAGATCAACTTTTCTTACCGGTTTCAACAAATAGTCAATACTATTTAGTTTGAATGCTTGGATAGCAAATTGGTCATATGCTGTTGTAAATATTATGGGAATATATGTTTGGACTTTCTCGAAAATCTCAAAACTAATTCCATCGGATAACTGAATATCGACAAATAGAATATCCGCTGAATTATTACTTAACCAGCCGATTGATTCTGAGACCGATTTAAGTTTGGCGCAGATTTCAAATTTTGGGTTAATCTCAAATAAGAGATTTTCTAGTTTTTCTGCTGCAAGGGATTCATCTTCAATTATTGCTACTTTCATTTTATCCTGATTCTACAATTGGAATAACTGCTATAAATTCATTCCCAATAATTTCGAACGTAGGCTCTTCACCACAAATGAGTTGGTAGCGTTTTTTTAAATTCGTAAGTCCGATACCTTTCGAATGATTGTTGGATACTTTTGCATTATAAGTATTTGAAATGAATAATTTATTTTCTTTGTTAAATATATTTATAATTAACGGTCTATCGTTTGAAGCTTTGTTATGCTTAAATGCATTTTCAAGAAGTGTTTGTATTGAAAGTGGAGGAATGAAATATTCAAGCTTTTCTGCGTTGATGTTAGTATATAATTGAACAGAATCACCAAATCTAATCTTCTGCATGTAAAAATAGGATTTAACAAAATTCATTTCCTCTTTTAATAAAACTACAGATCTGTCAATCACTTCAAGTGTATATCTATAAACATGTGAAAACTCATCAACAAAATTTTGAGCTTGATCAGCATCTTTTTTAATTAGAGACGAGAGAACATTTAAGCTATTAAAAAGAAAATGGGGATTAAGCTGACTTTTTAAGGTTTCCAATTTGATAACGGCATTCTCTTTTTCCAGAATTTTATTAATTATCTTTTCTTCCATACTTTTCTTGTAATAATGAAGTGCTTCAAGAATTATTACAAAGATGATATTGATAACAATAGCGACGATAGAATTTACAAATAATATCCATAGAAAAGATTCTTTGTACGGGGAAATTAATTCTACTATGACTGTTATTAAAACAGAACCGCTGATTCCTATAATTAAAGTATAAATTCCTTCAGCTAAAAACCTTTTTAAATATTTATAATTCCATGGAAGTTTTCTGTTTAATCTGTTAAGAAATTTTACGTTTAAAACAAATAAGTATATAGCAGCTATAGAAGCAAAGAATGTACCGTATAGCCAGCGAAGGAAAAATTCAGCAACATTTTCAATATTAATGAAACCAATCAAATTATTATAAAGGATAATAATCAGTTCTAAAAAAAATGCAGCCAGTATTACAATTATTATCGAACGTTTATTAATCATTAATATTATTTCATTTTGACTATTCAAGTTACTTAGTTCCTTTAAAATATTAAAGTATTGTTGTTGACAAAAAGCATTTTATTAAATCAACACCGCTTCCAAAGAAGCGGTGTATAGTATGAAAATATTAATTTTAGAAAAGGCCATATTTTATTGTCAATCCGGCACCAAAATTTCTTAATAGGTTTTCATCTGAGTTTTTCAATTCTATTGGCGATGCGAATCTATAACTTCCATTCACTCCAATCCACCAGTGATTACCTACGCAATACTGGATTTCTATCTGTGGTTCAAATAAGTGGTAAAAATCTTCATCAATTTTTCTTTCATACCAATTTTTGTCTGCTCTGTAATCTTTATCATAAAGATAATTGATGAATCCTTGCGCAAAAAGAATACTTGCGGATAGTTTTAAATTCTCACTTAATGGAAATATTCGTTCAACAAAGATTCCTGCGTAGCCCGAATTCAAATGGTAGGTTCCTTCATTAACAATCTCATCAAGTTTATAATCATAGTGCAAACCAGAAAAATCTAAGCCTACAGCCCACTTCCCATCAAAAGTAATTGCAGCTCTAGCTTCGAGAAAGCCGGCAGCATCTGAATCAACACTCGTAAACTTTGTATTTAATCCTACATAACCGCCTAACTCAGTATCGCCAATTTTAAGTATATAGCTATCATTAGTTTGACCAATTATAATTCCAGCTAGAAAAAATAATACTACTGTCTTAATTATAGTTTTCATTTTAAGTCTCCTTATTTTAGGTTTTGAAATAATCTTGATCGAAAGATCATTATGAGAGGTTAATAATAAAAATTTAAGGAGACGAAACTGTTTTCTAAGTTGATGAGCGTGATTATTTTGGTGATGAAAAATGTTTCAAAAAAGTGGATTAAAATTGAAACTAGTAAAGCAGTTATGATTTTGATATATGTAGAGACGCAAAAAATTGCGTCTCTACAAGAGGGAACTATTAATTGTGAATTCTAAAATCTTTTTCTAATTCTTTTCCAAAGTGTTTTTTATACATTGCTAAATATCTTTTGTGCAAACTATCAGGCAGCTTTTTGTCGTTTACTGTCACATAATCATTGGTTAAATCCATCTCAAAATCTTCATCAGAATTATCAATATAGCTTTCACTTACTAAATCCTTCCGGAGATCTTTCATGAAACTTTTAAGCTTTTTCATTTCTACTTTTAAGTCTTTAAGATCGATTTTTAGGTTAGATAAATCAATATCTAAATCACTCATATCTATCTTAAAATCTTTCATGTTTTCTTTAAGCTCTTTCATACTCTCTTTAAACGATTCCTTGTCAAAATCAAAATCTATATCCAAATCCTTTATCTGATCTAATTCATGCTTTAACTCTGTCATTTCATGTTTGAACTCATCAGATTTGAAATGTTCCAAATCTATATCCCAATGCTCTTTGTTTTTTAGAACCTCTTTTAGTTCATTATGCCATTCATCATTAAATTCAAATTTCATTTTATGAAGAGATTCTTTTAATTCCTTCATTTCTTTATGAAATTCGTCACTATTAAAATGCTCTTTGATTCCATTAAGGCCTTCTAAATTTATGTCTATTTTTAAGTCGCTTAAATCCTTTTTAAGCTTAGTCATATCAATCTTAAAATCTTTCATATCAATCTCAAACTCCGCCATATCTTCATCAATTTCTTTCAAGGTATCTAAAATATAATCTTCATATTGCCCAATATTATTCTGAGAGACTTTCACATCATCCTTATAAAGTTCTATTACTTTTCCATCTTTTTCTATCCCTCTCCAGTGAGTCTCATCATTATGAAAGTTGAAATTTCTCTTTCCATTTGTATTATCACTTTTAGAAAAATTTGTAACTGGCTTTAATATTTCAATTTCCTCTGGACTTTTAACCTTTGCACTTGGTTTAGCATTTTTTGGTTTGTTGAAAACAGGTGTTGGCAAAGTTGAACTAAAACTCATTGTAGATTCTTGAACTTCGTTTCCACTCTTATAAGTATCAGTCGTGGTGGAACATGCTATTACACTAATAGCAAAGAGTGACCCAATCAAAAGAAAAGAGAGAGCAAGTTTTTTAGGGTAATTTGTCTGAGTATTATTTTTTTGTACCATTCTTTTTATCCTCCATAAAATTGAATTTTTCGTACCTAGAGCTGAGATTGCAACAACTGGTCTTTTACTTTCTTTTTGATGCACTGAAAGCAATGCTTTTGCTAAAATCATAGAATTATCATTTATGCTAAGAGCCATATCATCGCATGCATACTCTCTTTCGTTTCTTATAATTTTGGATATAACCCAAACTGACGGATTGAAGAAGTAAATAATTTCTAAAAATGATTGAATAAGATTAAGTAAATAATCGGATCTTTTAATGTGTGCTAGTTCATGAGCGAGTATCATTTCAACTTGATCTACTGACATTTCGGCTAGTGAACCGAGCGGCATGAGAATGACGGGTTTAAAATATCCAATAACTGTTGGAAATTTTACAATAGCTGATTCTAAGAGCCCAACAGTTTTCTTGATTCCAAAATGCTCTGAAATTGTCAGGAGAATGTTAAGCCATTTTTGATCAATCTCAAAAACTTGCTTTGTTTTAATTCTCTGCATATAAAAATATCCGCCGAGCATCCTAAATGTAAGAATGAGAAATCCTGCAAACCAGATAACAACTACATAGCTAAGATTTTTACCTGCAAAATTTGAAACGGTTGTTATGCTACTATCTAATACAGAATTAGATGCTTTATCTTCTTCATTATTTGAACTTGGAGTATCATGAAAAATTATCATGTCAGAATTGAAAATAGATACTGTATGATTATCATTCTGAATACTTTTAGTCTTTGTGTAACTTAGATCTGAATAAGTTCTAACTGAAGCTGCAAAAACCAGAATGAGTGAAGCGAAAGCCAACATAGATCTAATTTTTGCATGTTTTGGATTTATGAATAATAATACGATTGACAGAAGAATTGCAATAAATAGACTTTGCCACAGCGAATTTATGATTGTCCAACCAAATATGTGAATCAAATTAGTTATTTCCATCATTTTCTCTCTCAATCATTGCTAAATACTTTTTAATTTCATCTATTTCTTCTTGGGTCGTGCTCTCCCGACCAATTGCGTGCATCACCAATTTACTCGCTGAACCAGAAAAAGCCGTTTCTAATATTTTCTCTACAAGCATACCTTGTGTTTCATTCTTTTGAGTAGCTGTTTTATAAATGTGACTCCTACCAGATTTTTCTCTGGTTAAGATTTTCTTTTCAAACATTATCTGCATAATTTTTAATGTTGTTGTGTAACCAACCTCTTTTTTCTCATTTAATTTGTCATTTACAGATTTTACTGTTGAAGCTCCATTTGCCCATAAAATGCTTAAAATCTCTAATTCCGATTCTGTTGGTTTATATTTTGCCATTATTCCTCCGTATTCAGATATTATGACGATTCTATTTACGAAAAGTTTCGTAGTTCGGAAAATATTTTTAAAAAGGGCAATTATTTATCACCATTAATTAGTATAGAACCAATTAATATTCAATGCGTCAAAAAAGAATAACCGTGGAGGTTAAATGAAAAATATAAAGAAGATTAGTTCAATTACACTAAATCTGAATTATTTGTATACTCAAATAAAGAGTCTCTTTTTTACTGTTATTATATTCATATTTATTACTTCCGCTTTAATTGAGGGATCAATTGTCCCAACTCCTTCAATGGAAAAAACAATTATGACTGGTGACAGAATATTTATTAACAAATTTATTTTTGGTCCTTCAACACCATCATATATACCTTTTACAAATATTGAATTACCTTTTTTCCGATTTCCATCCATAAGAGAACCTGAAAGAAATGAGATTATTGTTTTCAGATTTCCGGGTGATCAGAAACAATTGGTTGACGATGCGGTAGAATTCTGGGTAAAAAGATGTCTTGCCGTTCCAGGAGATACGATCGAAATTAAAAATAAAGTTGTTTATGTAAATGGCAAAAGGTCACCAATTCCAATAGATATAAATTATTTAATACAACCCATAAAAAATAAGGGAATAAAAAACTCAGGAATATTTCCAAATAATTACGATTGGAATGAGGATAACTACGGTCCAATAATTATTCCTCAAAAAGGTGATATTGTAAATCTCTCAACTGATAATATTGACACTTGGAGAACTCTAATAAACAGAGATTTTGGAGAAGAAGTTGTTAGTATATCTGGAAATGAGATCAAAATTAATGGGAAAGTAACTAAACAGTATACTATTAGTCAAGACTATTACTTTATGGTAGGGGATAACAGAGATAATAGCTTAGATAGCAGGTTTTGGGGTTTCTTACCCAGAGAAAATATTGTTGGAACTCCAATTATTATATTTTGGTCATGGGATTCAACAATTCCATTTTCACGACCTTTGGATCTTCTCACTTCTATCAGATTTGATAGAATAGCAAAAATAATTAAATAATTTTTAATATTTAACGGGAGACAATATGAAGAAAAAGGCTTTTATATTATTTATTTTTCTAACTTTCACAATTGCTGCTCAGTCGAGCATTTCTACAAAATTCGATCAAGAAATAAATCAACATCTTTTCAATGGTGAATGGGAAAAATCTGATTCCTTAATTAATATAAAACTAGGGGAAAATCAAAATTCGTTGAAGTACAATTTTTTGAAATCCTATAATTATTTTTATACAAGGTACATTGGTAATAATAATCCATTTTCAAGAGATGAAACTATTCGTCAGGTTAAAAAATATGCATGGGATGCAATTCTAAATGGGGAAGAATTAGAAGAAACAGTGGAGAATAATTTTTATTTGGGTTCTGCCTATGCTTGTCTTGCCAGAGTAAATATTATGAATCAAGAAATTTGGGAGGGCTATTGGAATGCATCTAAAGCAGAAAACTATTTTGAAGATGTGCTTGATGAGAATCCCAATATTATCGATGCATATTTAAATCTGGGAGTAATTGAGTATTTCCCTGCCACAGCAATAACCGGTTATCAAAGCACATTAGCTTGGTTAGGTGGAATGTCAGGAGACAAGGAGAAAGGAATTAGTTATTTCAAGAATGTTTCAGAAAAAGGGAGTTTATTTAAAGATGAAGCCGATTACATATTAGCTTTACTTTATGGATTTAGAGAAAATAATCAATCATTATCTTATGAGTATTCGGCAGCATTAAATCAGAAATATCCAAATAACAATAGATTTCTCATCCAAAAAAATAGGATGTACATTTCTAAACTAGTGGATGAAAAGGGTGTCGAATTTTTGGAAAGAGAATTTGATAGCCTAGAAACAATTTATAACATTACTAATCCGGGCATATTAAATATGTTTGGTTATACTCTAGTTAACCAGGAAAAACTTGATGATGCTCTTTTAGTTTTTAAAGTAAATCTTAAAAAATATCCTGATATTGCCAATTGTTATGATAGTATTGCTGAATGCTATATGACTAGAGGTGAAAATGAAAATGCGATTAAATATTACAAACTGGCATTTGAAAAATTAAAAACTGATACTACTGTTACTGATCAATTTAGAGAAACATTAGAAGAGGGAATTAGAAATAACCTTAAAGAGCTAAGTAGTAAAATTGATGTATAGTTAAGATTGTAGAGACGTAAATTTTTACGTCTCTACAGAATAAAATTTATTTCATCAAAACCATTCTTTTGGAATCAACATAATTTTCTGAAACTAATCTATAGATATAAACTCCGGAATTAACTTTATTGCCAAAATCATCTCTTGCATTCCAAATTGTTGTGTAGTTCCCTGAATCATAATTTTGATTGAAAAGGCTTCTAACCAACTGACCAAGTGAGTTAAAAATTTCTATCCTAACGTTGGAATATTGAGGGATACTAAAAGTTATATTTGTAGTTGGATTGAAAGGATTTGGATAATTGTTTTTTAATTCAAACTTGTGGGGTAATTCAATAGTATTCTCAACTGTTGTAACACCATCCCAACCTGCTAGTGTTGCCCAAAGCCACCAAGCAGCATAAGCTTTTAGGTTGCCATTAAGAGATTGAGAATGAGCCGCAGAACAACTATACCAATCAACATCCACTGTATGAGAACTTTGCCATTCTAAAGCCCAGTTACCATCACGGGAACCATCTCCGTCAGTATCATAGTCACAATTATCATTAGGTATTTTATCACCAAAATAATTTCCATCCGGGTCATAACATTCTATATCAGCAAAGTCGAAAAGGAATTTGGAATTTGTTTTGCAAAAGTTTCTAATTTGTTCATTTCTTAAATGAAGATTGCCCATTAATCCACTTCCATCCAAATGACCGGTCATATAAATAAAACTAATATTCGGGAAATCAATTTCAAGTTGATTCATAAGATCTAGGTATGTATTTATATCATCTTCAGTGGCGGAACTCACTTGTCCGCACCATGACCATATTATAACATTTACTTCAGAGTTATTGTTGTTATTTAGGTATTCTCTTGTTCTATCTGCCCAAGTTGTTCTATCTGGATTTCCTAAATCACCACTCATAAAATAGTCATCAATATCCAGAGCACCACTTTCCACTCCATCATTCCATTTATAAAGCCCTTTTGCTCCCATGAATGTATCCAAATTATTCATACCAGTAATAATCTGGCTTCCATGAGAAGTATGTCCATAAGCGATGTGTAAATTATCTTTTGCATTAACAATTTCTGATTCTGGAATTTGCGTGATTTCTGTACAGTTATGATCAATAATGGTTCCTTGAGCTAAACTTGATAGTTGTATAATAAATGATAAACAAAACGTTAAAAGTAATACTCTCATCATAATTGCTCCCATTTGTATTAATAATGCGCATAAAATTTTCAATAATTTAAATCTATATAAATAACACAATTATTAGGCCACATCAAAATATGTTAATGAATAGGAATTATTTAGCTATTATAAGAATATGGAAGATTTTACATGTAAAAAGTATCGATTTGAGAGTTGAAAAGGATAAATGGTGTATCAAAGAAAAAGATACTAGTATCAATTTGATGAAGATGAGTAATTGTAGAGACGTAAAATTTTACGCCTCTACAAATTAAAATTATTTCATTAAAACCATTCTTTTAGAATCAACATAGTTTTTTGTCGACAATCTATAGATATAAACTCCAGAATTTACTTTATTCCCAAAATTATCTCTTGCATTCCAAATTGTAGTATAGTTTCCAGAGGCATAATTTTGATCGATAAGAGTTTTAACCAACTGACCAAGTGAGTTGAAAACATCTAATCGAACATTAGAATTTTGAGGAATACTAAATGTTATATTTGTCGTTGGATTGAATGGATTTGGATAGTTATTATTTAACTCAAATTTATCTGCCAATTCAGCAAACTCATCAACAGAAGTTACTTCCGGAAAATCAGTTGCATCTCCAGGATGTGTAACTAATAGTGGATCACCTGGATCATCTGTTCCGGCAACCCATTCACCATTTGGATCTTGAAGTTCAACACCATTAGTAAATCCATCTCCATCAGAATCTAGAGCTGCTAAAATTGGACCCCAAAAAACTTCATTCCCGCCTGGAGTAACTAATGCCTCAACAGCTTTACCAAAATCATTTCTAGATGTGCCCCCACCATTTGTATGACATGTATTACAACTATATTTATTGCCATATGGAGTTTGAGTTACTCTAAAGCTTCGTCCAACCAAATATGTTATTGAAGTAGCTAAAAATAAAATCAAAAAAAATGTAATGTTTTTTTTCATTGAGCCCCTCCCAAATTAGTAAATAGATATCATGTGTTATTTATTTGTAATATAAATAAATAATGACTTTTATAAAAGTCAGTAATTAGACAAATTGATAAAAATATCTAGTATGAATTACCTATTGTAATTTAGGATTGGAGCTAACCATTTTTCAGCTTCTTGAACGTTCATATCTTTTCTTGCTGCGTAATCTTCAACTTGGTCTTTACTAATCTTTCCAACATTAAAGTATTTTGAATTTTGATTAGCAAAATAAAATCCGCAAACTGAAGCGGCTGGATCCATTGCTAAACTTTCTGTCAATGCAATATCAATATTATTTTCTGCATCCAACATTTTAAAAAGTTGAGATTTTTCAGTATGATCAGGTTGAGCAGGATATCCCGGAGCGGGACGAATTCCAGAATATTTTTCTGAGACTAAATCATCATTATTTAGATTTTCCCCAGTGGCATATCCCCAAATCTCTTTTCTTATTTTTTCATGTAATAATTCGGCAAACGCTTCTGCTAATCTATCGGCCAATGCTTTTACCATAATGGCATTGTAATCATCATGCTCATCTTCAAACTTTTTAACTAACTCTTTACTGCCAATTCCAGTAGTGCATACAAATGCTCCAATATAGTCAATGGTTCCACTATCTTTTGGAGCTATAAAATCAGCCAATGCCAAATTTGATGGTTTATTTTCTTGTTGGCGTAAAGTATGGAAAATGTGCGTTACATTTTTATTCGATTCATTTTCATAAACTACAATGTCATCATCGATACTATTAGCTGGGAATATTCCATACACAGCGTTTGCAGTAAGCAAGTTTTCAATTAAAATTTTATCTAGTAAAAATTGTGCATCATCAAATAATTTTTTTGCTTCAGTTCCATATTTCTCATTTTCAAATATTCTTGGATACTTTCCTTTCATTTCCCAAGCAATGAAAAATGGAGTCCAATCGATATAATTTTTTATTTCATCCAGCGAATAATTATTAAGCACATTAATGCCAATAAAATTTGGCTTACTTATCAATTGACTTTGCCAATCTATCTGCAATTTATTTTGTCTTGCCTCATTAATTGTACGATAATTTTTCCCAGAGTGCTTCTTTTTATGATTCTCTCTTAATTGGTCATATTTGCTTGAAATGCCTTTCACAAATTCTTTTTTGGCACTTGCATTAAGTAGTTTCCCGGAAACGGAAACTGCTTTTGAAGCATCATGCACATGAACAACTGGTCCACTAAAATGTTCATCAATTTTAACAGAAGTATGGATTTCTGAAGTTGTAGCACCACCAATCAATAGTGGAATATTAAATTCCTCTCTTTCCATTTCTTTGGCAACATGAACCATCTCTTCAAGTGAAGGTGTGATCAATCCACTTAGTCCAATCATATCAACTTTTTCATCCTTGGCTTTAGCAAGAATATGTTCCGAAGGAACCATCACTCCTAAATCTATAATATCATAATTATTGCAACTCAACACAACGCCTACTATGTTTTTACCAATATCATGTACATCGCCTTTTACTGTTGCGAGTAAAATTTTTCCTGCTTTTTTAAATTCACCGGCTTTTTGTTCTGCTTCAATGTATGGAGTAAGTTTTGAAACTGCCTTTTTCATTACTCGGGCACTTTTAACAACTTGAGGTAAAAACATTTTGCCACTACCGAATAGATCTCCTACTTTATTCATTCCGTCCATCAGAGGTCCTTCAATAATTTCTAACGGAGAAGTAAATTTATTCCTTGCCTCTTCAACATCATCGAAAATATATTGGTCAATTCCCCTAACAAGGGAATGAATCAATCTTTCAACAACTGGTTTCGTCCGCCATTCTTCGGTTTTAACTTCTTTCTTACCTTTGTTCTGAATTGTTTCCGCAAATTCAATTAATCTTTCAGTTGCGTCTTCTCTTCTGTTAAGTAAAACATCTTCAACTTTTTCCAACAGTTCTTTTGGAATCTCTTCATAAATCTCAAGTTGGCCCGCATTTACAATTCCCATATCCATCCCAGCATTTATTGCATGATATAAAAATGCTGAGTGCATTGCTTCTCTTACAGTATTATTACCTCGGAATGAAAATGAGACATTACTGACTCCTCCTGAAACTTTTGCATGAGGTAGATTCTCTTTTATCCATTTAGTTGCATTAATAAAATCAACTGAGTAATTATTATGTTCCTCAATTCCAGTCGCAACTGCAAATATATTCGGATCAAAAATTATATCTTCGGCCGGGAAACCAACTTCTTCGGTTAGAAGTTTATAAGCCCGTTTGCAAATTTCTATTTTTCGTTCAAATGTATCTGCCTGTCCTTTTTCATCAAAAGCCATTACAATTGCTGCCGCACCGTAGTTTAACACTTTCCTTGCATGATCTACAAAAACCTCTTCACCTTCTTTCATGCTAATAGAATTTACAATTCCCTTGCCTTGTAAACATTTTAATCCGGCTTCAATTACTGACCATTTGGAAGAATCCAGCATTATTGGGACTTTCGAAATATCTGGTTCAGCGGCGATTAAATTCATGAATTTTGTAATCGCAGTTTCAGCATCAATCATTGCATCATCCATGTTGATGTCAATAATTTGAGCTCCATTATCAACCTGTTCTCTCGCAACAGATAGGGCCTCCGAATAATTATCTTCTTTAATTAAACGGGCAAACTTCTTAGAGCCCATAACATTGGTGCGTTCTCCAATATTGATGAAATTTGATTCAGGTCTAATTACCAAAGGTTCTAAACCACTTAAAGAGAGAAGCGTACTTCTTTCTTTTGGAATTCTTGGACGAAAAAGTTTACTTATTTCTGAAAATGCTTTAATATGCTCCGGTGTGGTTCCACAACAACCACCAACAATGTTAAAAGTACCATTTTTGGCATAATCAGAAAGTACTTCAAACATTTGTTCTGGAGTCTCATCATAATTGCCAAATTCATTTGGTAAACCGGCATTAGGATAAATACTTACAAAACAACTAGCAAGATCTGAAATTTCTCCAATAAATGGCCGCATTTGTGAAGGACCTAAAGAACAATTTAGCCCAACACTTAATAGATTTGGTGTATGAGAAATTGAATGCCAGAAAGCTTCGAATGTCTGACCCGAAAGAGTTCTTCCACTTTGATCTACAATTGTACCCGAGATCATTATCGGCAATGTTATATTTTTTTCGTTAAAATATTGTTGTATAGCAAACAGTGCAGATTTTGCATTTAATGTATCAGTAATGGTTTCAACCAAAATTATATCAACACCACCATCTACTAGTCCACGAACTTGATCATAGTATGAATTCTTCATTTGATCAAACGTTAATGCTCTGGCTCCGGGATCTTCTACATCGGAAGACATAGAAAGTGTTTTGTTTGTTGGTCCAAGTCCACCCGCAACAAATCTTGGTTTTGATGAATCGAGTTGAGAAAATTCATTCGCAACCTCTTTTGCAATTTTTGCTGATTCTAAATTTATGTCGTAAACACAATTCTCTAGTCCATAATCTGCTTGTGAAATTGAAGTGGCACTAAAAGTATTTGTTTCAATTATATCAGCACCAGCTTCCAAGTAAGCGTTATGAATGTTCTTAATAATTTCAGGTTGTGTTAAAGAAAGAATATCATTGTTCCCTCTTAAAGGAAGTTGATGATCCTTAAATTGTTCGGCACGAAAATCTTCTTCACTAAGATTGTGTCTCTGGATCAGACTGCCCATCGCACCATCTAAAATTAAAATTCTATCTTGTAATATTTTTGTCAATTTTTTGAATTTCATAATCTCGAATCTTTCTTATAACTAATCGTTAATTTGAAAATATAATTTAATGATTTTTTATAACTTTATACTTTACAAAAAAAAATACACAATAGAGGATATTATGATAATAGTTACTGGAGGAGCTGGATTTATTGGTAGTGCAATTGTTTGGAAATTAAATGAACTCGGTTCTGACAATATTGTTATTGTGGACAGACTCGGCGAAAGTGAAAAATGGGAAAATCTTGTTGGACTTAAATACGCTGATGTTTATCACAAAGATGAATTTATCGATTTTGTGGCAGATGATTCTCTTCCATTTCAAGTTGAGGCAGTTGTTCATTTAGGGGCATGCTCATCTACTACTGAAAAAGATGCTGATTATCTGTTGTACAACAATTATAAATATACCCAAGCTCTTGCGACATACTGTTTGGAAAAGGATATTAGGTTTATATATGCATCTAGCGCGGCAACATATGGGGATGGAGCGAATGGGTATTTAGATGATGAAGAAAATTTAGATTCATTGAAGCCATTGAATATGTACGGTTATTCAAAGCATATGTTTGATCAATGGGCCAAACGAGAAGAGATACTTGATGAAATTGTTGGCCTAAAATATTTTAATGTTTTTGGTCCTAATGAATACCATAAGTCTGATATGAGAAGTGTGATTCATAAGGCATTTGGACAAATTAATGAGACCGGGAAAGTGAATCTTTTTAAGTCATACAATGAAAATTTTGAAGATGGAAAGCAGATGCGCGATTTTATTTATGTAAAAGATGCTGTTGATATAACACTCCATTTTTTGCAGAATAAAGAACAAAATGGACTTTTTAACGTTGGAACCGGCAAAGCAAGAACTTGGGTTGATTTGGTTAGTGCAATATTTAATGCTATGAATTTGGAACCTAACATTGAATTCATTGAGATGCCTGAGGAATTAAAAGGAAAGTACCAATATTTTACAGAAGCAAAAATTGAAAAAATTAGAAATGCCGGGTATAAATATGAAATTAATTCACTTGAAACCGGTGTTGAAGATTATGTAAAAAATTATTTATTAAAAGATCTACATTTATAGGTACTATGAAACTTGCAACATTATGTTATGTGATGGATAACGATAAAACATTAATGCTTTATCGGAACAAGAAAGAAAATGATTACCATGAAGGAAAGTGGAATGGTTTAGGTGGAAAGTTTGAACCTGGAGAGACCCCTGAGGAATGTGCAATTCGAGAAATCTATGAAGAGTCGGGATTAATAGTAACCGATCCTGAACTGAAAGGCCTTATTACATTCCCAATGTTTGATGAAGTTGAAGATTGGTATGTCTTCATATTTGTATTCAAGAAATTTAAAGGGGAATTAATTGATTCGCCTGAAGGTACACTTGAATGGATTCTGAATGATAAACTTATAGATCTAAATTTATGGGATGGAGATAAAATCTTCATCCCGTGGTTGTTTGAAAATAAATGTTTTAGTGCTAAGTTTGTTTATGAAAAAGGGAAATACGTATCACACCTAGCTACTTTTCATTAGTAAAATTCTTTTCCAAAAACTTTTCAATTTTTTCATTCACAAATTCTGGATTTTCTAGAGGAGCCATATGGCCAGCTTTTGGAACCACAAAATATTTTGATTTTTTAATTTTCTTCGCCATTTCTTGCATTACATCGGGTGGAGTTAAAGCATCTTTTTTCCCGACTAATACTAAAGTTGGAATACTAATATCTTTTAATGAATTTGTCGTATCTCTTCGGCTTAACATTGCTATTAATGCGCCTTTGACACCAACTGAATTTTGTTTTTTTGTAGTAGCAAATGTTTTCTCATACATATCATTTAATCTTTCTGGGGTTTTATTGTGAAAGCATTTAGGTACAAAGTCATTAATAAATGATTCAACACCTTCTACATTTATTTTATCAATAGCGTTTGATCTTGCAACTTTGCCATCATTGTTGTCTGATTCTGGTCTTGTATCACAAAGAACAAGTCCTGCAAATCTTTCCGGCTCTTTCTCAACAGCTCTCAATGCAATGTATCCACCCATAGAGAGACCACAAAGAACGGGATTCTCGATATGAAGTTCATCGATAACAGAAAATAAATCCCAGACAAAAGCTTCCATTGTATACTGCCCATCACCTATATAGCTTTTCCCTAATCCTCTAATATCATAAGTAACACAGTAATAATTACCCTTAAATGTATCCACTTGGTTATCCCACATAGAATGATCATAGGGAAAACCATGAACAAAAATTATTGGTTTATGATTTTTATTTCCTTTTGTAAAAACTTTTAGCCCATTGAAAGAATATTCCACAATTTCTCCACATTAAAATTTGTTAATTATAAGTAAATCCAATTTTGTAAATTATATTATATAAAAGATAATTAAATAAATATTTATAACATATGAATATCAATTTAATAAGTAATAAGAAAATATTGAGAATAATATTACCAGTGATTGCAGTATTGGTATTTGTTACAGTTCCTAAAATACCTTTATATATCAATTCTGCAATAACAAATGGTTTTTACTCAATAAAGGGTGAATCGCAGCCGGATTCTAATATTGTAATTATTGAAATTACTGATGAAGACATTACTAATTTAGGAGGGTGGCCTCTCAAAAGAAGCTATTACGCATTGTTAATTGATCATTTAACAAGGCTGAATGTAGAAAAAATTGGGTTAGAGGTTTTTCTTTCTGAAAATATCAGAACTCAAGAAATTTATAATAATGTATTGGTCAGCTCAGTTAGAAAATCGAGGAATGTAATTTTATCATCAATTGTTGAAAATTTAATTGAGGATAATGATGAATGGAAAGCAGATAATGTAATTCTACCTTTTGGTAAAAATGTTGATAATAATTTTAATACCGGTCATATAAATTTTGTGTCAAATAATGGAATAATCATCCCAGCCAAAATCATGAAAGATAAATATAGTGTTTACTCATTTTCATCTTTATTGGCAGATATGGATTTAGCTGAAGATATTAAAGTTAATTTTTTAACTTCTTGGGATTCTTATCAAAAATATTCACTGCTTCAATTTTTCAGCATGATTGACGAAGAAAATATTCTATTGAAAATTCTTGCCGGAAAAACTATTATTATTGGTGTAAGTGATCCTTTAATTGCTAAAACAGTATCATCTAGTTTTGATACGGAAATACCTGGTATTGGTTTACACGCAATTGCACTAGATAATATCATAAATGATAATTCAATTAATTTTCAATACTTTTCTATATCTGGATACGTTTTCCTAATATTTGGATTCTTACTAAGTATAGTATTCTTTGACAAGCTCAAATTATTAGTCAGTTTCGTATTTGTTTTTGTTGTATTAGCATATTTCCTCTGGTCATTTACATTTATTCAGCTTAATTATTTTGCAATGTTTTTTCCACTTTTAATAACAGCTTTAGGAGGATTTGCTTATCTATTTCTACAACGAGAACAGGATTTAACAACTTCCAAAACAGAATCAGAAGAATTGAAAGATATTTTGTTGGGAAAAGAAGAGAAACTCCAAAGATTAAAAGAAGAGTTGAAAAATAACAAACAATCAAAAATTCTGAATGAAAAACTCAATGAATTGCAGAATGAAATTGAAAACTTAAAACAATCTGAAGAAGACGATAGTGCTTTATTTGATCAAACATCTGAACCAAAAATATTTGAAGGAATTGTTTACAGAAGCAAGCTGATGGATAATATTGTAAATCTAATTAAAAAAGTTGCCCCGGAAAATGCTTCTGTTCTTATTGAAGGTGAAAGCGGAAGTGGAAAAGAATTAGTTGCTAATGCCATCCATAATTTGAGTAAAAGGAAGTCGCAAGAAATAGTAGTAGTGAATTGTGCCGCTCTACCAGAAAGTCTTCTTGAGAGCGAATTATTTGGACATATAAAAGGAGCATTTACTGATGCTTCAAGAGATAAAATAGGAAGATTTGAAGAAGCAGATAAAGGGACATTATTTTTAGATGAAATTGGAGAGACCAGCGAAAATTTTCAGGTAAAGTTGTTAAGAGTTTTACAAACGGGTGATTTTCAAAAAGTTGGATCTTCCCAAACTCAGCATGTTGATGTTCGTGTTATTGCAGCCACAAATAAAAATCTTCAACAACTTGTTTCAGAAGGTAAATTTCGAGAAGATTTATTCTACAGACTAAATGTTATAAGAATAGAAATTCCTACATTAAATGAAAGAACAGATGATATTGAAATATTGGCAAAATATTTTGTTGAGAAAGAAAAAAGTGAGATAAATATTTCTAAAGCTGTTATGAATAAATTAGTGAACAATACCTGGAATGGAAATATAAGAGAATTGGAATCGACAATTAAAAGAGCTGTAATTTTTGCAACCTCAGATAATAGAGACATTCTAAAATTGCGAGATTTACCAGTAGAACTTTCAAAGATTGAAAAAAGTGACTTAGAGAATTTGATACTTGAATCATTGCGGGAAAAAGAGTTTTCTCATTCCTCAATAAATGATACTGCTGAAGAATTAGGCGACTTGAATCGTACCGTAGTAACAGAAAATTTCAGAGGAATTTTCTTCAAAAACTATGTCGAAACTAATTTTGATTTTGATTCTTGTGTTCAATTGATATCTCAATCTGATTCTGATGAAATTAATATGAAAGTGGGTTCAAAATTAAAACAATACTTAAAAAATATTGAGAATGATTTAGTTGACCACCAAAATAAAAATCTTGAAGAAATTAAAATTATATTCAAATCTAAATACAAAAACCTCCCACAAAAATTTCACTTTTATTTGGATCAAATTATACTCCATCTAATTTAATCATTAGCCTGAATTTCTTGTTTTCAGGCATATATAGCTACATCCCAGGCATAACTCATAAAGAGCTCATATCACTAACTCCTTTTGCTACAAGAGGTTAAGTGATTCCTATCGTTTGGCATAATTGATGGACACTCCTTCGCAGAAACACACAGACAAATCACAAATCAAGGAGAAGGATAATGAAAAACATCACATCAAGATTAGTTCTAATAATACTATTAGCGTTTTTTATAGGGGCAACTATAGGTTGTAATGATGAAGATAATATTTTAACACCCGATGATAATATTCAAACAGATCAATCAGCATTAGAAAAAATAGTTGAGGAAGATGAGTCTTTACAATCATTTGACTTAAATTATGATGAAGAAGAAGTTATGGATTTTGTCTTGGGTAAAACTGCACAGGAAATTTTCCCGGTAAAAGTTGGCCAAAGAATGAAATTAGTTGGAAAAAATTTGAATATTGTTTTTGAAGGTGATAGTGCAAGAGGTGTATTAACAAAAACATTTGAAGGAGTTTTATTTATAGTAGCTTCATTAGATTCAATCAACAGTGAAACTGATAGTCTTGATCTGGACGTATATGAGAAGCCTTTTTCATCTACAATAACTCGCAATTTGGTATTCGTTAAAGTCGGGAATTCTGATTTTCCAGAAAAAAATTGGAAATTAGACGCTACTTCATTACCAGTAGGTGGAACACTTACTGATAATATTTCAATTGAGAAGTTAGTTATTTATTTACCCGATGGCGATATTTTAGAAATTGAATCACCACTAGACTATTATTTATCACGTGGTCCATCTTTTAGGAGATTAGTTCCTAGTTTCGGGGCGCAAGAGCCAGTAAGTGTTGAAGTTATGATAAAAAGTGCTTATGCTCAACAAGATTTTGTAACCCTAACCTACGGTGCAATGAAAGATCGAAAGAATTTACGTTCAAAGAAAAGATTTGAATTTGTCGAAGGATCTGAAATATATGATGGAGATAATTATTTTAGAACTTACAGAGGAGAATGGAGAGTAAACCAATATAAAGGTCACAAACATGCAATCATTAATGCATTCCCTTGGGGTGTAATAAAAGATAGTGAAGCTCCGGTAGAGTCTAATTCATGGGGAATTCCCTACATAGTTAACTAGAATAAATTAATTGAGAAATATGAGCCTGGCATAGCTAGGCTCATTTTGTATTTATATTTTAACTTGTTTTTCTAAATTATGACCTTTATAATAGTTATATAAATGAATCCACTTATAAAAAATATAATCCTACTTTTGCTTTTCGTAATTTCTATTTCTTGTGATGATCCGTCTCCAATTGAAATTAATAATGAGGATGAAGAAGTTGCATTAAGCGTTGTCAATCCGGAATCTGACACATATGTTATTACCGGATACGACTCTACAGGAATTAACGAGAAAGATTTAAGTAAAGTATCTATCATTGCTTTAAGCGGAATTAAAAATACTTTTGAAAAAATAACTACTTATAGAGCTTACGGTGAAGCAGTATTTTTTGATATAACAAAACCAGTGTTTACTAATTCGAATAAACTAATTGGCTACAAAACAATTGATGTTGGAAATGTTAAATTTGGTAATCGACCTGCAAATATAGTTCCTTTCGTTCTCCAGTTTAGAGAAAATTTTATTAAAAAAGACACTCTATTAGGACAAAAACATACAATCTTGTATACGAGAGTTCTTCAACCTGATCAGCTAAGCTTTAACTATAATAAAATTGTTCAAATTGAATTAATTAGTAAGCTGGGTATTTCAAACAAGTTGAGCATGCGTGTCCCAGATGAAATAATAGGTAGAGTTGAGATTACCGGAACTAGTATTCAAAGGAATAGAAAAATTGTTCTGTCGTGGAAACAAAGTGGAATTCAAGCCATTTCATCTTCTGAAGAATTTAGTGAAGAAATAATTGTGGGTGGAATAAGCAGCGATAAAGATGAATTAGTACCGCTTTTGAGGGCTGGCGAACTTCTTTCAAACCGACTAGAAATTCCAAACTCTTTGGTTAAAGAGGTCTTGGCTTCAGGTAGATTTGAATATATAGTTTTTACATTTCTCAGAAAAATCCGTAAGTCAAATTCAACAAGTAGATTAGGTGATATTTATTTTGCTTCACAAAGTATTCATAACATTTGGGTTAAAATTTAAAAACAATATCCTTAAATTTTTTCTTGTGATCGTTATGCTAAATAATAGTATTACATATTCTCAGCAATCGCTGGATAATTATGGATTTATTGGGAACTCAAGTAATGAGCATTTTCGATTAAATTCATTGGAATCAAATGTTAATAATTATTCATCAGTTGATGATTGGGAATTTTCAATGTCCTTAAGGACAGAATTGAGTACTTCAAATAATATTAATTTAGACTACTTTACTCTCGGGAAACGTTTGGAGGATCATTATTTGTACTTAAGATATTCGCCTGGAGTGCAACAAGAATTTGTTCTTAATTCTAGTTCTGAAATTATATTTGAAGAGACTGTTCAAAATTATCAAACAATGCTTGCTTATTCTGAGAAATACGGTTTTGGATATTCATATAATTTTAGTGATGATTTTACTATAGGTTTTTCATCAAGATATTTTCAACAAGAGTTTATTGAAGAATACCCATATTTCTATTTTACTGATTCAGCAAATATTATTCAGATTAGAGAAGAGGTTGTTAATAAAAATTATTGGCGTGGGGATATTGGAGTTGAATATACATTTCTAAATAATTTGAGATTATCACTATCTTCAACCAATCTTTTTATTCTAAAAGACTTTGATGAAGAAGATAGTGAAAGTGAATTTGAAATAAGAAGAAATGATTTTAATCTTAAGCAAAACAAAGAAGCAACCCTTGGTGTAAATTATTTCCCATCGGAGAATTGGAATATTAGCGGATTATTTGAAACATCGACAGCATTTGTTTTTGGTGGATCTTATTCTTTTCTAAACGTGAACTCAAGCTTAATAATTGGTGCAACAATATTCCACGATAAACACCAAGCTCCATTTGTTACTGGAATTTTACCAAATCTGAATTACTCAAATCGTTCGTTAAGCATAACATTCTCATATCTAAAATATTTATCAGATAGAACAAAAACAAGATCAATTGAAGATTTAAGAAGTATTGGAATTCATAATCTTCAGAATAATCTGTTTGCATCTAATAGATTAAATCTATCAGTAAATTTTGCTTTAAGTTTTAAAGAACAAAAAATGGTAAAATTTATTGATTTAGAAATAAAGAAAGACATATTCCCAAATTTTAAAGATTACTATTTAGACCATCCTATTGCAGTTTCTAGAGTTGTAAATATATCTGATGAAGTTATATCTGTTAAACCATCTTCTTTTGTCGGTGAAATAAATAGTGAAATCGTACATTCCCCAAGTGTTTCTGTTCATCCTAATGATACTGCTTATGTCCCGTTTTTTATAATTTTAGGCAATGATTTTAAGCAGCACCAAAAAACAAAAATATCGCAAGCAAATTTCTATCTTACAACGGTAAATTCTGAACCGGATGATGTCTTTCAAAAACCTATACTTGTTCATGATAATAATAGCTGGGATGGCAATGTTCATAATCTGAGATATTTTGTTAAATCAGACATTGGTTTTTCAAATAAGCATGCCTCAAACATTTTAAAGAGTGATAAGAATATCAACAAAGTTAGTAGAGGAATATTAAATTTTGAAAAGACAAAAATTATATTTGAAAATTTTGTAAACGGTATGGCTTATATTGCTGATAGAAGAGCAAGTGTAGATCATGTTCAATTTCCTAATGAAACTATTTCTCTTAAAGGGGGAGATTGTGATGATCTTAGCGTTTGTTTTAGCTCTTTATTAGAAAGTGTTGGCATTCAAACAGCGTTTATTGACTATAAACCAAATGGCACAATTGGGCATGTGACATTATTAATAAATACTAATCTAACTCCTCAAGAGTCAGATTTAATTACAATAAATGATCGAAAATATTTCACTAGAAAGAATGTGACTAATAAAGAAGAAATTTGGATTCCTTTAGAGATTACATCATTAACAAGCTTTGATGAGGCTTGGAATTTGGGCGCCTTAAAGTTTTATGAAGAAGCAATTGATAATTTTGGACTTTCTAAAAATCAAGTTGAAATAGTTGATGTTTATTAAGACCAATAAAATTGGGTAATACAATGAAAATAATAATTTTAATTATAGGCCTATCTTTCTCTAATTTTGCTCAACAGTTTACAGTAAAAAATATTACTGGCGATGTGAAAATTCTTAGTGGAGCATCAGAGGAATGGAAAACAGTTCAGGTTGGTCAACAATTGATAGGTTCCGATCTACTTTTGACAGATGAAAAATCATCAATTCGTTTAAACAATGAAAAGGGCACATTTTTAATAAATAACAATATTGCAGTCGGTTTAAAAAATATCAGAAAGGTTTCATTAAACGATCTTGTTCTTGCTTTAGCTTTAGAAGATATAAGGAATGTTCCAAAGAAAAAGCAAAATGGAAATTCAAAAAATACTGCGGTATATGGTTCTGAAGAGAATCAGGAAAAAGACTTGAAAATAAAAAATGAACATTTGGGATTTTTAAAACTAAATGGTGCTAAATTTCTGCACAAAAATGGATTTACAGAATCAGCAATAATTGTAGGAAAAGAAGTTTTTAGAAATTTTCCATCTATCGCAAATAGTTTTGAAGATAGGTTATATTTCGCAGATTTATTAAACGGATTAAAACTATATCAGGAAGCCGCAAGTGATTATTCTCAAATTCAAAACTTAAATATTTCAGATGTACAGAAATCAATTATTGAAAAGAAAAAAGAAGAGCTTAGTGTTAAACTATTAAATAAGTAGTAGAAAAGTATAATAATATCTCTTGATTTTGATTTAACAAATAATTAAGATAAACTATGATTATTATCATATAATAATGATAGTTAGGAGGTTACCATGGTCTATGAAAGTTTAATCGCTATCGTTGAAAGTCATCTAGAAAATCTTACTAATACTTGGGTTCAAGAAGTAAAAAGATCTGAGTACCTTGAAACTTACAAAAACCTTAATGATAAGGAACTTTATTCGAGAGGCAACATTCTTTTCTCAAATCTATTAGATTGGCTCTTAAAGGGAGCTTCCAATGATGACGCTGCTTTCTATTTTAAAGAGATCGGCATAAAAAGAATTAAAGAAGGTGTTCCGCTAACTGAAGTTTACTATGCTCTTTATTTAGAGAAAAAAGTTCTTTGGAGTTTTGTAGCTTGGAAAGATGAAATCTCGGGTATTCTTAAAGCAATTGATGCTATTGAGTTCATGACGGTAATTAATAACTACTTTGATTTGGGAGATTTTTACATAATTAAAGGTTATATGAATGAATTATTTACGCATCTTTCAGATACAAATAAATTTAGCAAAGAAGAACTAGAGAAAATATTTACAAGTGGAGCATTGTTTGAGGAAAGTAAAAAAGAGATTAAAGAAAAAATGTATAGTGAGGGTTTAAGAATCGGTTTAATTCGGTAAATTTATAATCGTTAATTAGAGTATACTGGAGGCAATATGGCAGCGGGAAATTTATCCAAAATAGTTGATGACCAGATTGATGAATTGAAAAAAGAATGGCTTGCAGAAGTTAGAAAATCTGAATACTTAACTACTTATAAAACAACTAGTGATGAAGAAACAGTAAAAAGAGCAGAAGCTGTTTATTCTCACCTAAGTGAATGGTTAAAAGAAGGAGCTACAAACCAAAGTGCTGAAGAATATTTTGAAAAGGTAGGCTCAATTAGGTTTAAAGAAAGATTCCCACTAACAGAAGTTCACTATGCGGTTTATCTTTTAAAGAAAATATTCTGGAACAAAATTGATTGGCGTGATAAAGTTACTGGAGCGTTTGAAACTACTAATGCGACAAAAATTATGAATGTTTTTAATGATTATTTTGACTTGGCGAATTTTAGTATTACCAAAGGCTATTTTAATGAACTTTTAAGTAGTATTAATGACGATAAAAAATTATCAAAAGATGAGTTGAAGAGTTTATTGACTAAAGGTAAATTAAATCCGGAAGTTTTAGAGGATGATGAATTTATTTGGCGCCACGTTTAAATAATAGTTAAATAATTTTATAAATTAGTTCCGACTTTTAAGTCGGAATTTTTTTGCAATCTTTGTTAGAAGGTTTAAAAAAATGAACCCAATTTGTTGCTATAATACTATTGCCTACAATGACTATTTTTTAGTCAAAGAAACTGTTTAAAACTTCTTAAAGTTACTAGAGAAAATGAACAAAAATATACTTAATCATAAATCTCTTGAGAAAACTGCAATTCTATTTTTTCTAGGTGTTGTTTCGATAATTGCAGTATACTTTTTTGTATTTGAGATAGATTGGGTTGATGTTTATTCGAAGCAAGATTTAGGAAACATAAAAAATATTTCTGCACTATCAGAAAGTTGTATTCAGTGTCATGGAGAAGTTATTGGGTTTTCTACATTTCACAATCCGCAAAAGATTGGTTGTGCTTCTTGCCACCTTGGAAATACATTAGTCAAAACTAAAAATGAAGCTCATAATGGTATGATTTTAATCCCTGGTAATTCAGGTGATGCAAAATTAACATGCGGTCAAGCTAATTGTCATCCTGGAATATCTGAACGAATCGATAGTTCTTTAATGTCTACAATGAGTGGGATTGTAAGTGTTGACAAATATATGTTTGATGAAATTGAATTACCAACAGGGAAATATCATATAGAAAAGATTGGTAATTCCGCTTCGGAATCTCATTTAAGAAACTTATGTGCATCGTGCCATTTGGGAAATGAGAAAACAGAATATGGACCAATTACTGAATTGTCTCGTGGCGGTGGTTGTAATGCATGTCATTTGAATTATAGTACCGAGGCTTTAAATGAATTTAGTATTTATGATTCTCTTAAAACGGTTTTACCTGATTCGGCTCTATTAAAATTTCATCCATCACTTTCACTAAATATAACTAATGATCATTGCTTTGGTTGTCACAGTCGATCTGGAAGAATTTCAACAAGTTATGAAGGTTGGCATGAAACCGGTTTAACCAAAGAAGAAGCTGGTGATAGGGAAGACTATAGATTATTAGAAGATGGTAGAATCTTCAAAATGATTAAACCGGATGTTCATTATGAAGCCGGTTTGATTTGTGTTGATTGCCACATTTCCTATGAAGTAATGGGAGATGGTAAATATTATGAACATAAGGAAGAACAGATATTAGTTAAATGTGAAGACTGTCATTCTCTAGAAAAACATGATGTAATGACATTAGCTGAATTTGATTTTGAATCAAAGAAGATTGCTGAAATAAATGGTATTGATGATGAAGATAGAAAATTTATTAGAGTAAAAAAATCGCAAACTCCGTTAGTTAATACTTTTCTTAAAAACGGCAGAGAGGGAAAACTAGTTGGGAAAAAAAGTAAGCAAGAATACAACCTAAATCCTCCAAAATTTAGTTGTGTAGCATCACAAGTACATGGCTCACTATCATGCAATAGTTGTCATACAAGTTGGGCTCCGCAATGTGTCGGTTGCCATACGGATTATCAACCAAATATTGAAGGATTTGATTTATTAGATAATAAAGATACAGAATCAACCTGGGTTGAATACCATGGCGAGTATTTTGCAGAACTTCCTACTTTAGGAGTGAGGGAAGAAAATGAAAATGGAAGAATAAGAAAAGTTGTTGATACTTTCATTCCGGGAATGATAATGACTTTAGATAAAAGCAAATATGAAATTGAAAGTTCTCAGCCCATCTTTAAAAGATTATTTGCTCCATCAGTTGCTCATACAACTCAAAAAGAAAGTAGAAGTTGTGAATCATGTCATAATAATTCTTTAGCTCTTGGCTATGGAAGAGGGAATTTAGAATATATTGTAAATAACAACATAGGTAGGTGGCTTTTTGAATCGGAATTTGGGAAATATGAATATGATGATTTACCTGAAGATGCTTGGATTGGATTCTTGAAAACTAGAACTAAAAATATGGCAACAAGAACCAATGTGAGGCCTTTTAGTGTTGAGGAACAACAAAACATTTTAACAGTTGGAGCTTGCTTAACTTGCCATAAGCCAGATTCTGATATTATGAAATCATCTCTTTCTGATTACAAGAACCAATTATTAAATTTAACTAAAGAGTGTATCCTACCCACTTGGGAATAAATATTTTGTTGTTGACAGAAAAAGTAATATTTCCTATATTTGTATCGTTTCGAATTTTTCAAACGAATCAAAAGATAAATAATGACCGAAAAAGATAAACTCAAAGAAGAATTTATTATGAATTTTGGTCATGCCTACCAAGCTTTCGGTCTTAGTAAGTTGATGGGTCACGTTGTGGCACTTCTTATCTATTCAACGAAGCCGATTTCTCTAGAAGAAATATCAAACTTATTAAATCGAAGTAAGGGACCAATAAGCCAGATTACTAGAAGACTTAGGGATAAGCATCTTATAAGAAGAGTTTGGCAGCCTACGAGCAGAAAAGATTTTTATGAGATTGAACCTGAGGTTTTTGAAAATGCGTTCAGAAATAATATTGATCTTATAAGAAACAATATGAAAATAGCTGAACATTATCAGTCGGAAATAAAGACTAGGAAAATTAAAGATGCTGAAGTTCTTGATACGCGGTTAAAGGAAATGCATGGTTTTTATGATTTGATGGATAAACACTACAAGAATTTTTTAGATGAATGGCAAATTCAAAGGAAAAAAATTTACAAGAAATAATTGTTTTTTTTTGCAATTAACGTTTGGAATTTTTCAAACGTTGCAAATATTAGAGGAATTAAAATGAAAAGACTTGAAAACAAAGTAGCTGTAATTACTGGAGGTGCCCAAGGAATTGGAAGAGCAACAACTCAAAAGTTTCTTAATGAAGGTGCATCAGTAGCGATTTGGGATATTGATGAAGAAAAGGGTAATGGTTTTGTTGAAGAATTAGAAAATAATGGTTTCAAGGCCGAATTCTATAAAGTAAATGTTGCAGATTATGATGATGTAAAGAGAAATGTAGAAAAGGTAATAAGCTCATTTGGAACTATTGATATCTTAGTTAATAATGCTGGAATAACGAGAGATTCATCGTTAAAAAAAATGACCCCGGAACAGTGGCAGCAAGTAATTGATGTGAATTTAACTGGCGTGTTTAATTGTACACAGCTTGTTTCACAAAAAATGTTGGAGAACGGTACTGGAAAAATTATTAATGCATCTTCTGTTGTTGGATTGTATGGAAACTTTGGTCAAACAAACTATGTTGCAACAAAGGCTGGAGTGATAGGAATGACAAAAGTATGGGCGAGAGAATTAGGCAGGAAAGGAATTAATGTTAATGCTATTGCCCCTGGTTTTATAGCGACTGAAATGGTAAAAGCGATGCCAGAGAATGTAATTAAAATGATGGAAGAAAAAACTCCGCTTGGTAGACTTGGAAAACCAGAAGATATTGCTAATGCATATCTATTCCTTGCAAGTGAAGAGGCTTCGTTTATAAATGGCACAACATTAAGTGTTGATGGTGGAATAATTACTTAGGATTATATTAATGAGAAATGCAGTGATCCATTCTTCCGGAATGTATGTGCCGGAAACGATAATTAAGAATAAATACTTTGATGAGTTACTTGGTGAAAATGTAAGTGGCTGGTTGGAAGAACATGTAAAAATCTATGAAAGAAGATGGTGTAATGAAGAACAGTCCACGGCTGACTTAGCAATAGAAGCTGGTAAATCAGCAATGGAAAACGGGGGTATTTCACCTGAAGATATTGATCTATTAATAGTAGCAACTGATACCCCTGAGTATATTTCTCCGTCAACTTCATCAAAAGTTCAATATAAATTGGGTTTGCATAATGCTGGTACTTTTGATATAAACACGGCATGCGCTGGGTTTGTAACTGCTTTAGATACGGCATCAAAATTTATTATCGCTGATGAAAGTTATAATACTGTTATGGTAATTGGTGCTTATGCAATGAGTAAATACTTAAATATGATGGATAAAAAAACAGTCAATCTCTTTGCTGATGGTGCTGGTTGTATGATTTTAAAATCAAGCGAGGAGATTGGTTCTGGGTATTTATCAAGTAAGTTAATTACAAAAGGTGAATATCATGATTATATGGGCATTTATGCTGGGGGTACTAATAAAAAGATTAGTAAAAAAATAATAGATGAAAAGAAACATTTGTTAACAATTACCAAAAGATTTCCTTCAGAACTAAATCCGCAAACTTGGTCGAGTATTGTTAATGAACTTGCTAGGAAAGCCTCAGTAGATATTGAAAATGTAAAATTATTTCTATTTACCCAGATAAACATTAACAGTATTTGGGAAACAATGGATATGCTAAATCTACCGAGAGAGAGAGCTCAAACAAGTATGCATTATTATGGATATACCGGCTCGGCATGTATCCCAATATCTTTTGAGGATGCACTTAAACAGAAGAAGATTGAAAAAGGTGATATAATTTTTATGATTGGTTCTGGTGGCGGATTTTCTGTTGCTGGAGCAGCATTTAAATATTAATACTAAGAGAGAATAATGGCTAGTTCATCACAAGTTATAGGTACATGGATATTGATTGCAATTTATGCATCAGTAATACTATATTTTGTGATAAAAGGAGCACGGAAGACCAAAAGCTTATCTGATTATGCTATTGGGAATTTAAATTTTTCTCCCATCTCAGTTGGTCTATCACTAGCGGCTTCAATGACAAGCGCCGCAACTTTTGTGATTAATCCCGGATTCATTGCAAACTACGGTTTTGCGGGTTTTATTTCTTTCGGAATAGTTTTCCCAATTGGATCAATAATCTCATTAATCGTTCTCACCAAGAGTTTTCAAAAATATGGTCAATCGATAAAAGCACTTACTCTAGCTCAATGGATTGGAAAGAGATATAATAGCAACGGTTACTCTCTATTCATGGCTTTTTTATCATTGCTACTTATCACCTTTATAGTATTGATTATTGTGGCTTTAACAAAGGTTCTTTCAAAATCATTGAACATAAATGAACTATCCGTTCTTATTGGAATAATTGTATTTGTGTTTGGCTATATGATGTTTGGTGGCGCTAACTCGATGGTTTATACAAATACTGTTCAAGCAATAATTATGCTAATTGTGGCTACAATTCTATTAACATCTGGTTATCAACATTTTAGTGATGGAATTAATTCTTTCTTCAATAAACTCGCTTTTATTGATCCAAATCTTACAACACTAACAAACTCGAACTCTCCGTTATTTAGAGATTTCTTCGAAATAATAATTTGTCAATTTATTGTGGGTATAGCAGTTGTCTGTCAACCGCATATTATTACAAAATCACTTTTATTGAAAAGTGAGAAGGATGTAAATAAATTTTTGATTGTTAGTGTAACTGCAGAGATACTTTTTTTCTTGGTAGTGTTTACTGGCTTATACGCAAGAATAACTTTCCCCGACCTAGCTGTTGGTGGTATAGTTCTAAAAAATGATGGAATAATTCCAGCTTATGTTGTTAAAACATTTGCCGATGGAACGGTTGCAATAGTTATTGGACTTCTGGTTGTTCTGGGATTGATATCCGCAGGAATGTCAACGTTGGAAGGATTGATTCAATCCGTTTCATCAACAATTACATCTGATATAATCAAACCACTTTTTGGTAGTAAAATTAAATCTGAAAAAGGTCTTATTGCTGCTAATAGAATCGCTATTATATTTTTAGCAATAATAGCCGGAATTATTTCCTACGATCAGTTAATCAATCCTAAATTGAGTGTTGGACTTTTGGCGCAAAACGGTGTTTATGCATTTTTCTCAGCAGCGTTCATTCCAATATTATTTGGAATATTTTTGAAAAATGTCAAATTGAATGCACCACTCTCTGCTTCAATTGTTGCTATAGTTGTTCATTTTTCAGTGTATTATTTTCTTCCATTTCTTGTATCAGAATTTGGCTTTGAGTTTGGAGTTTTCACAAAATATTTGGTTGGAACTATAAGGAACCCTGCTATTGCTTCAGCATCTGCAATTGTTGTTTCAACATTAGTTGGTTTACTTATTCATTATTTAAATGGGAGATCAAAATAAAATGAATAAATTTGATTGGTTTTCCAAGTGGGCATCTTATACTCCTGATAAAGCCGCGGTGTTTGAATACGATACACAACGTACTTTTACTTATTCAGAACTGAACCACATATCAAATGAACTATCGAATTACTTTTCGAAAACTCTCGGCATAAATAAATTAGACCGCATTGCTATTCTTGCAGAAAATTGTATTGAATATGTTGCTCTGTTTGGAGTAGCACAAAAACTTGGAATTACACTAGTTCCAATAAACTATAGATTAGCAGAACGAGAATTAGATTTTCTCATTTCGGATTGTGAACCTTTCATACTTATATATGAAGATAAATTTGCAGACAAAATTGATTCAGATAAAATAAAAGAGACTGCTCAGATTAAAATTCCTCTTAGTGTTCTAAAAGACAAAATTAATGAATGTTTAAAAATGAAAAGTTACTCGAAGAATGTTTCAGCAGAAATAAATGAAAACGACGCTATTTTCATTTTATATACTTCAGGTACCACAGCCTTTCCTAAAGGAGCATTATATACCCACAAAATGTTATTCTGGAACAGTATTAATACTGAACTTAGGTTAGATATAACATCAAATGATAAATCCATAAGTTGTGCCCCACCTTTTCATACAGGAAGTTGGAATGTTTTGTTTACTCCTTTTATCCATCACGGTGCTTTTACAATCATCATGAAAAAATTTGATCCCGATACTGAATTGGAGCTGATGGATAAAGAGGGAATTACAGTCTGGTGGGCAGTCCCTACAATGTTAAAGATGATGACAGCTTCGGAAAAATTTGACAAAGCTAAAATGGAAAAACTCCGCTACATTGTAGTTGGGGGAGAGGCATTGCCACTAGAAGTTATACAAACTTGGCATGACAAGGGGGTTCCTATAAGACAGGGTTATGGTTTAACTGAAGTAGGTCCAAATGTAACTTCACTTAATCATGAAGACGCAACACGAAAGTTGGGTTCCATTGGAACACCAAACTTTTATTACGATATAAAAATTATTGATGAAAGTGGTAACGAAGTTCATGGTGAAGGAAAAGGTGAATTATTATTAACCGGACCCAACGTAACACCTGGTTATTGGAAAAACCCCGAAGCAACAAAAAACGCAATACATGAGGGATGGTTTTCTACAGGTGATGTAGTAAAACGTGATGAAGAGGGTTTCCTGTATGTAGTTGATAGAATTAAAAATATGTATATATCGGGAGGCGAGAATGTTTATCCAGCTGAAGTGGAACATTTACTGCGGGCACATCCTGAAATTAGTGATATAGCTATTGTTGGAATGCCTGATGATAGATGGGGGGAAGTAGGAAAAGCGTTTATTGTAATTGAATCAGAATCCAAGTTATCAGAAAAAGATGTTAAAAATTATTGTTTGGATAAATTAGCCAAGTATAAAATTCCAAAGCATATAGTTTTTCTTGAGACTATGCCGACAAACGATGCAGGAAAAATAGATAGAAAGAAACTAAAGAACCTCTAGAATTATATGAATGAACAAACAAAAATAGGAATTGTTGGAACGGGGATTTATTTACCCAAAACTAAAATCACTGCTTCAGAGATTGCAAAACAAACAAATGGTGTCTGGGAAGCAGATGCTGTTAAGCATAAACTCGGAATTATTGAAAAAACTGTTCCTGGAACCTATGATGGGACTCAAGATATGGGTGTTTGGGCATCTGAAGAAGCTCTCAAAAACACAGGTGTTGATCCTTTAGAAATCGATTTGATTTTATGTATTGGTGAAGAATGGAAAGAATATCCACTCACTACGTCGGGTATTTATCTTCAGGAGAAAATTGGTGCAAAAAATGCTTGGGCACTTGATGTTCAGCAAAGGTGTTGTACAACAATATCAGCCATGAAAATGGCAAAAGATATGATGATTGCAGATGAAGATATAAATACAGTGCTTATTGCCGGAGGATATAGAAACGGCGACTTTGTAGATTACAAAGATAAAAACATGTCAATGATGTTTAATTTGGGAGCTGGTGGTGGAGCAATAATTCTTAAGAAAAACCACAATGAGAATTTATTGTTGGGGTCACACATAATTACAGATGGAAGTTTAGCAAGGGATGTTGGTGTTAGGTATGGTGGAACTGAAAATCCAATTACTGAGGATAACGTAAATGTCGCCTATAAATCTCTGACTATGTTTGATCCTGAGCATATGAAGAATAGACTGAATGAAGTATCAATGGATAATTGGATGCTATGCATTGATAAGGCCTTTGAAAAAAGTAAACTTAATAAAAGTGAACTGGCATATCTTGCTGTTTTACACTTTAAGAAGTCTATGTATAAGACTATGCTTGAAAGGTTAAACTTAACCGAAGATCAATCAATTTACTTAAGTAATACAGGACATATTGGTCAGATTGATCAGATAATATCTTTACAGTTTGCGATAGAACAAAACAAAATAAAAAACGGAACCGTAATTGCAATGGTTGCTGCTGGTATTGGGTATGCATGGGCAGCCAATGTGATAAAATGGGGAATATAAATAATAATAATCGGAGGATATAATGAAAAAACTACTTTATTTATTAATGATCTTGTTGGCTTTATCTTTTGTTGCTTGTAGTGATGATGATGATGAAGGAACTGATCCAGTTGATGATGCGAAGCCTTGGGTTGGCACTTGGTTAAGCGCAGATGCAAATGTCGCACCAATTCTCGTAGCACTATTTCAATATGATAGTGTAAGAGTTACTTTAAATGAAGATCAAACTGTTGTGCTTGAATCACATATCATAGATGGGGCATGGTCTACACTTCCAGGCGTCTATACAGTTACAGAAGCTACATCTGGAGATATTCACTACATTAATATTAATTATACTGCATTTGAACAAGAAGGAATTATTCAAGTTACAGCTGGAAATCCTGACCAAATGAAATTAGAGGCAGTTCAAACTGTCCCAGATATTGGCGCAGTTCCTAGAACAGCTGATACTGGTTTCGGATCAGACGCGGCTTTAGCAACAGCAAATATTCAAAATTATGTTAGAATAGACTAGAATTATATGGAGAAGCATGGTGCTTCTCCTATTTATTAAATTTCTAAAATATTTATGAGTTAAGCCATGAAAAGATTTAATATTTTCATAATTATATCATTGCTCTTTTCAATTCAATTATTCTCTCAGACTGAAAAAGATTATGAAGAGGAAAAGATTCGTGAAGAAAAGAAAGAATTTAAATTCATTGGATATTATTTTATGCGATCTGAAATTTCCAATACTTATCCAACAAATGAATTTTTGAAAGGACAAATAGTTGGCCGACTGTTTGGGGGGAATACTACCAAAACGGGTCATGATACACGATTTACTGAGCAAAGATTTATTCCAATAATTGCTTATACACCAAGATTGTTTGATGGCTGGGCTACAATGAGAATGTCCTTTGAGTTTGATTGGACTTGGGGAGATGCTAATTACGGAGCCGGGGGTAATTTTGGAGGTGCATTTGGGGCTGATTTTGTCAACATGCAAACACAAAATTTATTTATTGAGTTTCGACCTCAAAAAAATCTCTTTATTAATGCTGGATTAACCAGGCTATTTGATAATATAAGAGTTCCAGCTTACACATTTACTGAAGACCTTGTTAATACTGGTTATAGACTAGCTATATGGGGATCTGATGCCACCGGTATTTCGGGACATTATTTGCTAAATGATCAGCGATTTAAGTTTGGAGCTTATCAGCTCTATGAAAATAATACAGATCAAAATGATGATGTTTCTTTATTTGAGCTAGATTACGAATATGATTTTGATATTGTAAATTCAGCAGGACTTACGGCATATTATTTAAGAGATCGAGGCAATGGAGAAGGAGGTGTTTCCATTTTGGGTCAAGGGCTTAATTCAGGACTCAGTAATTATAATGGTGTCTTTAATTTTAATTTTGGCAATGAACCTTACAAAGCTGATATCGTTTGGCTTGGCACACATTTTCATGGTGATCCTACTCTTAAGCAAGGTAGATTTGGTTATACAGGATTTGCTATAGCTAATATTGGTGTAGCTGAAAGTGCTAGTCAAACTGTTGATATATTTGGAATGGCTGCTAACTTACGACTATCATACAAGTATGGAAAAAATAGAAATGACTATTTTGCTATTGACGGTGTATTTTCTACTGGTGATGATAATAATATTACTGATGGAAAGTACAGTGGAGTACTTACTGGTAATAACTGGACGGCTCCTGGTGCGGTGTTCTTTAGTCATGGCTTATACTTATTACTTCCACATGGAAATGTTGTTAACAGATTTAATGCAGCAGTAATTGATATTCAAAATATTGGTTATGGGCTCATGGCTGGTTCCTTTTCTGCTTCTTATGATTTAATTCCTAATAAGTTTAAAATAAAATCTGCATTCGGTATTGGAGCAAGTCCGGTAACTCCAAGTGGGGGTGGAAAGTTAATTGGAACAGAGTTTAATCTTAATCTCCTTTATAAATTAAGGGTATTCATGGATCTTGAAATACATGCGGCATATTTATCATTAGGTGATTTTTATGATTCATCTGTAGTAAATGGCGGACTAACTGAAAGACCGACAAATCCTTGGGTACTATTTGCTTCACTTAAATGGATTATGTTCTAGGGGGTTATAATGAAAAAAGTAATTTATTTATTACCAATAATTGCAATGATTATGTTAAATAGTTGTGGAACTTCGCATTATTATAATTTGCCAACCAAAGAATTCAAAGACATTGATTATACCTTTGAAGTGAAATATCAACAAGTTCGAAATATCAATATTGCTTATATAGATGAAGGTCAATCCGAGAATGTTTTATTATTAATTCATGGACTTGGGACTAGTGCTAAAAGTTGGATGAAAAATATTCCAACATTGTCAAAAGATTATAGAGTAATTGCGGTAGACTTACCCGGTTACGGGAAATCAGATAAAGGTTATTATCAATACTCGATGTCCTGGTATGCTCAAGTTCTTACCGAATTATTAGATGAACTGAAGATAGAGAAAGCGACATTTATAGGTCACTCAATGGGTGGGCAGATATCCTTAGTTGCTTCTCTCACTTATCCGGAAAAAGTTGATCGGCTTGTTTTAATTTCGCCAGCAGGATTTGAAAAATTTACTGAAGGTGAAGGGGATTGGATGAAATCTGCATTTACTATTAATTTAGTTAAAGATACTCCAACAAGAAATGTTGATTTCAATTTACGTTCAAATTTTTATGAAACACCCAAAGATGCTTCATTTTTTGTCACGGATAGAATTCAAGTTAGAGGAGCTTCTGATTTTGAAGATTATTGTTACGCAGTGACCAGAAATGTTACGGGAATGATTGATGAACCAGTTTTAAATAAATTAAAAGACATTAATCATAAAACCCTAATTCTATTTGGTGAAAATGATGGGTTGATTCCCAACGCGTATTTACATGGTGGTTTTACTGAAGATATTGCAAAATTTGGGCAAGGTGAAATACCACAAAGTGAATTAAGAATAATTCCTAAATGTGGACACATGCTTCAATTTGAAAAGTCCGATATTGCGAACAAAGAAATAATAAAATTTATGAATAATTGATTAGTAATGGAGTAGGAGAAGTAATGCGAGAGGTTAAAGAAGTTTATATTGTTGATGCCGTAAGAACTCCTGTGGGTTCTTTTATGGGCTCGTTAAGCACAATCCCAGCGACGAAATTAGGAAGTATAGCGATTAAGGGAATAGTCGAAAGAAATAAATTGGCTGATGATTCTATTGATGAAGTTATCATGGGGAATGTAATTCAAGCCGGAGAAGGCCAAGCACCGGCACGACAAGCCGCTTTGGGTGCAGGATTAGATAAATCAGTTCAGTGTATGACAATTAATAAAGTTTGTGGGTCAGGACTTAAATCAGTTATGTTAGGTGCCCAAGCAATAATGGTTGGTGATGCTGAGGTTGTTATTGCCGGTGGTATGGAGAATATGTCACAAATCCCTTTCTATTTAAAAAATGCTCGTACCGGTTATAAAATGGGTGATCAAAAAATTGTTGATGCCATGCTTGGTGATGGGCTAATTGATGCTTATGATAATATTCATATGGGTAATATAGCCGAATTATGTGCAGAAGAATATAATATTTCACGAGAAGAGCAGGATAATTTTGCAATTGAAAGTTATAAACGTGCTCAAAAGGCAATTGAAAATAAAAAGTTTGTAAATGAGATTATTCCAGTTGAAGTGGCTGGTAGAAAGGGCACAGTTACAACTGTTTCGATAGATGAAGAACCCGGGAATGTAAATTTTGATAAACTAAAAACAATTCGTGCAGTATTTAAGAAAGAGGGAACAATTACTGCAGCAAACGCATCTTCAATAAATGATGGAGCGTCTGCTGTATTATTGATGACGAAGGAGAAAGCTGAGGCTTTAGGATTAAAACCAATAGCAAAAATTATTGAGCAAGCTTCTGCATCAAAAGATCCTAAATGGTTTACTACTGCCCCAATTGATGCAATTAATAAAGTTTTGAATAAAGCTGAATTAAGTAAGGATGATATTGATCTATTTGAAATAAATGAAGCGTTTTCAGTTGTCTCTCTTGCAGTTAATAAAGAATTGGAATTAAATCCAGAGAAAGTTAATGTTAATGGTGGAGCTGTTGCAATTGGTCATCCAATAGGTGCTAGCGGTGCAAGAATTTTAACTACTTTATTGCATGAAATGCAAAAAACAGAAACAAAATATGGACTAGCATCTTTGTGTATTGGAGGTGGAGAAGCGTCAGCATTAATTGTTAAAAAAGTTTAATATTCATCAGGGCGTTGAAAATATACTAACGCCCTAATCTTCATTAAACAAAATATCTATTTATTAATATTTTCTATGTGGGATTACTACTTATGTTCTTTCAGGGTTTTTAATCTTTTAATGTAGCCTCAGACTTTAGTCTGAGGGGCAATAAATCCATTTTTAAGTATCCTAATATTAAATTTGTAGTTAATATAAGTTATTTGAAACTTCCACTTGACCAAAATAATTTACAATTCTACTCTTTTATATTCACTTAATTTGGCTATATCAATAGTAATACGTTTATCTTTGGTTTGAAGATCAAAAAGGCTTACGAATTTTGCACCATAGATGATTTCAGTAATTTTATACGATGATCTTGAATAAAAGTATTGATTAAAGGTGTCATCCACCCCTTTAAGTAAAATAAAAAGTTCAGGGTCTGCTTCGATTAATTCTTCTTCACTCATATCATAGAGAGGACTATCTTTATCAATTGGATGTACAAGCGTCCAACTAAGTGGGAAAAAAGTTAATTTGGATATTTCTAAGTCAAGCCTGGTAAAACTTCTCACTCGCTTATTATTCTCTGTTGTAAACATTAATAAATCGACTTCTGCTTCCATTTCCAACAATTGATTTTTTCTGGCATTTACTATTCTAAATTGAAATGAGGTTTTGTTTTTATAGAGAGCAAATAATGCATAATCACTAAAAAGAATTTTTGCACTTGGTTTAGAAAACCTCGCGAACAATAATCCAGTAATAATTGCAACCCCAAGCAATCCAATAAAAGACTCAATAGTTACAACAATGTTTGCATAGGTGTTCCCTGGTATTAAATGTCCATAACCAATTGTTGATGAGGTTTGAACACTAAAAAAGAATGCATTTAGTAGATGCTCTGAAAGTGTTAGTGAAGGAGTTCCGCCGATTGCGTCACTTCCAACTAACAAATAAATAAATGCAAATCCAATATTTAGTAAAATATATTCAAGTGCAGCAAACCCAAAAAACTTAAACCACGACATTTCTAAAAGGGAATGATATAAACTAAGTGATGCAAAATAGTTTAGACCTTTCCTCTTAACGTAAAAAGTGCCGTCTCTGTTAATTAATCGTTGTCGGGAATTGTTTGAAATGGAAGTAGCAAAACCAAGATTGGATTCATTTCTATTTTTATTAAAAAAAGATTTCATACCTGTTTATAATATGATACTGTTTGCAGAAATAGACATCACGCTGTGAATTCTTTACAGCACTTGTTGTTAAACTAATGAATATAAATAATCAGACTCCCTGTCCTAAAATTCTACAAAACGAATAAATATTTAATTCCTTTCCCATAAATAGGAAGAAATTGAATGCTAAATTAATGTTTTATAGCATAAAGCAATAAAACTGAATTGGCAGTATTATTGCTATGCTATGTCCTAATATTTTACACTATAAAATAAAAAAGGTTTTTAGTCAAATATAGGTCATTTATGAAAAAAATTATTGGTTCACTTGGAGTAATTGTTTTAGTGCTTGTTGTTGCAATTGGTACTTTAACTACTAACAATATAGAGGAAACTACTCTGGATAAATTAAGAAATAAGTTTTCCGAGGAACATATTCCTTCTGTTGATCACACAAAATTTTCTCAATTACAGAAAAATTTTACTTCTCCTCAACAAGTTACAGCTGAGTGTATTGCTTGCCATAATAAAAGTGGTGAAGAATTAATGCATTCTAACCATTGGAATTGGGAAAGGGAAGAGTACATCGAAGGAAGAGGAATAGTATCCATCGGTAAGAAAAATGCTATGAACAATTTTTGTATTGGTACTCAAGGAAATGAAAAGAGTTGTGCAAAATGTCACATAGGCTATGGTATGACTGAGAAGGGTTTCAGTTTTACAGATGCAAATAATATTGATTGTTTGGTTTGTCATGATAATAGTGAAACATATGCAAAGGCATCCAACCAAGGTGGTAAACCTGTTGCTACTCTCAATCTTAATAAAATTGCTCAAAATGTTGGGAAACCACAAAGATCAAACTGCGGCGTATGTCACTTTTACGGAGGTGGTGGAGACAATGTAAAGCATGGCGACTTAAGCAGTGCAATGTTTTACCCATCTTCAGAAGTTGATGTTCATATGGGAGTTGATGAAAGAGATATGCAATGCGTTGATTGTCATGAAGCAAAAAATCATGTAATTGCCGGTAAAATGTATTCATTATCATCAATGAATAACAATCGTGTATTCTGCGAAGATTGCCACACTGAAACTCCACATGAAAAAGAAATATTAAATGAACATACTTTAAAGGTAGCTTGCCAAACATGTCACATTCCGGTTTATGCAAAAGAAAGATCAACAAAGATGAATTGGGATTGGTCAACTGCGGGAAGATTAAAAAATGGTGAACCATATCATGAAGAAGATAGTTTAGGTAATCATTCATATTTATCAATAAAAGGAAGTTTTGTTTGGGATAGAAAAGTAGCACCTGAATATCAATGGTTTAATGGAACAGCAACACATTATTTGGAAGGTGACGTAATTGAGGACACAACTAAACCAATTGTTATGAATGAACTAAACGGATCTTATTCAGATTCAGAATCTAAAATCATTCCCGTTAAAGTACATAGAGCCGTTCAGCCTTTTGATCCCGTAAATAAAATTTTAATTCAACCAAAACTTTATTCAGATAATAAAGGTGATGGAGCATTTTGGAAAGATTTTAATTGGCAAACTGCTAGTGAAGAAGGTATGAAAGATGCAAATCTGCCTTTCAGTGGTCAGGTTGCATTTATTAAAACTGAAATGAATTGGCCAATAAATCATCAGGTGTCGTTAGCAAAAGATGCAGTACAATGTTCTGATTGCCATACAAGAGAGAATAGCAGATTAGCTAATCTGACAGATTTTTATATGCCTGGAAGAGATTATTCAAAATTAATTGATTCCTTTGGAATTTGGAGTATTATTTTATCCATATTTGGAATCTTTATTCATGGATCGATTAGAATATTTGCCGCAAAAAAATTAAAGAATGGAGTTAAGAGTAATGACTAAAAAAGTTTATGTATATAGATCCTTTGAAAGATTCTGGCATTGGATGCAAGCAATTTTGATCATCTTTCTGGCCTTTTCCGGATTTGAAATTCATGGTCTATACAGTTTCTTCGGATTTGAAGAGGCAGTTTTGTATCATAATATTGCCGCATATTTATTCATTGTATTAATAGTGTTTGCCATTTTCTGGCATTTTACCACTGGCGAATGGAAACAATATATTCCAACTTACAAGAATTTACTTGGACAAGTGCAATATTATATTTGGGGGATTTTTAAAAATGCTTCTCATCCTACCAAAAAAACAGTTTTACGTAAATTAAATCCTATGCAAAAATTAACTTACTTCGGTCTTAAGATATTAGTAATTCCACTTTCACTTGGTTCAGGAATGTTTTATATGCTTTATAGATATCCACAACGTCATGAAATTGATTATTTGAATATTGGTTCATTAGAAGTTATTGGAATTGCTCATACCCTTGCTGCGTTTTTACTTATTGCGTTCTTGGTAGTTCATCTCTATTTAATAACAACCGGAGAAACATTAACCTCTAACCTAAAAGCAATGTTTACCGGTTATGAAGAACTGGAACAGGATGATGAGAATGAATTAAATAATTTAACGGGGAATAAATAATGCAAACTAAATATATGAATCCTTATTTAGCCGGATTTCTTCTTGGGTTACTTTTAGTTGCCACAATCTATATTACCGGAAGAGGTTTAGGGGCTAGTGGTGCAGTAAAAAGTTTTACAATAGAAGCCGTAAATTCAGTTGCTCCAGATCATGCAGAAACGGCAACATACTTCAAAGAATATTCATCTACTCATGAAGGAAGTCCATTAAAATCATGGTTGGTTTTTGAAGTTATCGGAGTTTTGATAGGAGCGTTTATCTCCGGTTTAGTTTCAGATAGACTTAACTTCAAACTTGAACGCGGTCCAAATATAGGATCTAAAGTAAGAATCTTGGGAGCAATAACCGGAGGCCTATTATTCGGTTTTGGTGCTCAACTTGGTAGAGGTTGTACTAGCGGAGCAGCTTTAAGTGGTATGGGCGTTTTATCAACGGGCGGAATTTTGACTATGGCTGCTATCTTTGGTGGAGCATATCTGTTTGCTTACTTTTTTAGAAAACTTTGGTTATAAGGAGATTATAAAATGGGACCATTAGTTCCGGATATTATTAGTACAGATCTAAACTTTATTATCGCGCTTGTTATTGGAGCTTTGTTCGGTGCAATTCTTGAACAAGCAGGGTTTTCAACATCAAAAAAATTAGTTGGATTATTTTACGGTTATGACTTTACTGTGTTAAGAGTGTTTTTTACAGCTGGTGTTGTAGCTATGTTTGGCGTAATGATGCTGGATCATTGGGGTTATCTAGATGTAAATCTAATATATATAAATCCAACTTATGTTGGAGCTGCAATTGCAGGTGGATTAATTATGGGATTAGGATTTGTGATTGGAGGATTTTGTCCTGGCACAAGTGTCTGCGCCGCTGCCATTGGTAAAATTGATGGGATGTATTTTGTACTTGGTTCAGCCATTGGGATATTACTATTCGCTGAAGGCTATCCGCTTTGGGAAGAATTCTATAAGTCATATAATTATGGCGGTATTAGAATATTTGATACACTTGGAATGTCACAATCAGTATTTGCCTTTTTGTTAACTACAGTTGCTTTATTTGCTTTTTGGGGAACTTCAATAATTGAGAATAAAGTTAATAGTGTTCAAAAACCTAAAATAAGATTTACTCCTTACTATTTAGGTCTTGCATCTGTTGGTGTTTTCATTGCAGTTTCTGCATTTATGTTTCAGCCCAAAAAAGCAGATTTATTAGAAAATGTAGAAAATTCTGATTATGTATTAAGCTATAATATCAATTCGATGGAATTAGATGAATTTGCATTTAGAATTATTAGGAAAGATAAAAAAATGCAGATTTTTGATTTTAGACAGTATGAAGAATATAAAAATATGAGTTTACCTAACTCTGTTTCATTTTCCATTGATAACTTTTTTGAAAAAGAGCCAAATAAACTTTTAAGTCTGAGACATAAAACTAATGTATTTATAGCAAACGATGAACTGACTGAAAGAAAAATTGCAATAATTGCTGAAGAGCTTGGCTACAATAACATTTATATATTAGAGGGAGGATTAGAAAGTTTTCAAACTGAGATACTTGATTTTGAGAATGATACGACACCTAAAGATAAAGTTGAAGAAACTACTTTTAATTTTAGAGAAAAAGCTGCAATTGTAATTCCAGAAATGATTAAGAACAATAAACCGGTTGGCAAAGTAGAAAAGAAACTTAAACGTGTTGTTGGTGGTTGTTAGAGAGTTATGTTTATAAATGTAGCCTCAGGCTTTAGCCTGAGGTTCATTCATTCCAATTTTTATTCTTCTTTGAGAAACATAAGTCTAAATCTTTTTTATATTGAGTCCATTTCCCCCAAAATCAACAGATTCTTAGTCACATTTAAATGAAATATTTATCTGATTCTAAATCAGACAATTACTATTCTATTTCCCATATCCTAAAAGAATACCTATTGTCCTTTCCAAAAAGTAAGAAATCCTTTATGCTATAAATTGATTTTTGACTCAAATTGTTGATATTTACAATTGGCAAGATAGTTGCTATTTCTGTCTATCAACTATTAAAATGAGTTTCAGAAATTAATATTACTACTAATACTCCCGTTTACCCAATAAGAACTGCTGCACAACTTTTAGGGATTTCAGTTCCTACACTAAGAATGTACGAAAAAGAAGGATTGATACTACCACATAAAACTGCTGGCAACCAAAGAATCTATTCTGAGGATGATTTAGATCGTTTAAGATGTATTCGAAGAGCGATAAATGAATCAAAAATTAGCATAAATGGTATTAAAACTATCTACTCATTAATACCCTGTTGGGAAGTTGTACATTGTTCAGAAACAGATAGAAAGATTTGTAATGCTTTCCAGAGTCATGAACAACCTTGCTGGACATTTAATCATCCCAACACAACTTGTGAAAACAGAGATTGTAAAGAATGCGATGTATACACCAAACATGCACAATGCGGATCAATTAAAGATTTAATAAAGAAAATATCAGGATTATAATTCATGAATTCTCTATCAAGAAGACGTTTCCTTAAAATTACCGGAGCAACTTTTAGTGCAACTGTAGCCGCTTCTTCATTAAGTGGAGTTGTTAAAGGTGCTGAAAAAGTTGAAGAAAAAACCGGTAAAAATGTTAAGGGTATACAAAAAATTCCAACATTTTGTGATATATGTTTCTGGAAATGTGGAGCTATTGCTTATCTGAAAGATGGTAAGTTATGGAAAATTGAGGGCAACCCGGATGATCCGCTAAGTAACGGCAGATTATGCCCAAGAGGAACAGGAGGTGTTGGAGCACATTATGATACTTCCCGATTGAAAGCACCATTAATCAGGAAAGGGCCTCGTGGTAACGAAGAATTTGTTCAAGTTACGTGGGATGAAGCACTTGATTATATTGCTAAAAAAATGAAGAAAATTAAATCAGAGTACGGACCCGAATCAATGACTTTGTTTAGTCATGGAATTGGTGGAGCATTTCTTAAGCATTTGATGAAAGCTTATGGAACACCAAACCTTACTGCTCCATCATTTGCACAATGTCGTGGGCCAAGAGAAGTTGGTTTTGATTTAACATACGGCGATGTTGTCGGTTCACCCGAAAGAACAGATATTAAAAATACTAAGTGTTTGGTTTTGATAGGTTCTCATCTTGGTGAAAACATGCACAATACACAAGTTCAAGAATTTTCGGAGGCAATTGAAAAAGGTGCAACAGTAATAACGGTTGATCCTAGATTTTCAGTAGCCGCAAGTAAAGCAAAACACTATTTACCAATTAAGCCGGGTACAGATATTGCACTATTATTGGCTTGGATGAATGTTATTGTTACTGAAAAATTATATGATAAAGAATTTATAAAGAAATATGCTTTTGGATTTGAACAGTTTGAATATGAAATCTCTCAATACACTCCTGAGTGGGCTTATATTGAAACCACTATTGATCCTGATCAAATACGAGAAACAGCAAGAGAAATGGCTAGATATGCTCCGGCAACAATTATTCATCCTGGTAGACATACAACCTGGTATGGTGATGATGCACAGCGTAGTAGATCCATCGCACTATTAAATGCTTTAATGGGTAACTGGGGTAAAAAGGGTGGATTCTATAATCCATATAATCTAAGTATTCCAGGGTATCCATATCCAAAATATGATAAACCTGAAAAAGAAGCTGCAGATAATCCAGATCATAAATATCCTTTTGCAGAAGGAGAAAAACTTTCTACCGGTTTACGTGAGGCTACACTGACAGGAAAACCATATCCTATTAAAGGGTGGTTTGTGTATGGCACAAACTTAACCCAGGCATTGCCCAATACTCAAGAAACAATAGATGCTATTCAGAAATTAGATTTAATGGTAGTTGTTGATGTTGTTCCCAGCGAGATAGCCGGATATGCCGATGTTGTATTGCCCGAATCAGTTTATGTTGAAAGATATGATGAATTAAACACTCCTTTATTTAGAGAAAGCTTTGTTGCTCTTCGTCAACCGGTTGTTGATCCTCCGAATGATCAAAAACCAAACTGGTGGATAGCAAAAAAATTGGGAGAAAAATTAGGACTTCAAAAATATTTCCCATGGAAAGATGCAGAAGAGTATCTTGATACAAGATTGAAGAGTGCAGGACTCAGTTTATCCCAATTGAAAGAAAAAGGTGTAATAAAAGGTCCTGAACAGTCAATTTACTTGGGAAAAAATGAAGAGCCGGAATTTTATACTCCTTCTGGAAAGATTGAATTCTATTCGCTAAGATTAAAAGAAGCCGGATTTGATCCAATTCCTAAGTATACTAAACCGGAAGAACCTCCTGCTGGATATTTTAGATTATTATTTGGTAGATCACCTGTCCATACTTTTAGCAAAACACAGTCAAATAGGTTCTTATCTGACTTAA
>SWCC01004066.1_pt1 | contig 86144 bp, 66 predicted proteins | sample 4692971 | NCBI WGS metagenome assembly SWCC01 (sample SAMN10267277, study PRJNA491770) | bioreactor metagenome | isolation source: DHS bioreactor inoculated with subseafloor sediment | place: Japan: off Shimokita Peninsula | collected 2006-08
GGGGGGCGTTGACCGGAATGTGTCCGTGGTTGACCCCGAGGCGATATCGCTGGGTATCGCCATAGGAAAACAGGCGGCCTTGCAGCATTCTGTCGGGCGAGAAGCCGATGCCAGGGACTACGTTGGCCGGATTGAAAGCCGCTTGCTCGACATCGGCGAAGTAGTTTTCCGGGTTGCGGTTGAACTCGATGACGCCCACCTCAATCAGCGGATAGTCCTTGTGCGGCCAGACCTTGGTGAGGTCGAAGGGATGGTAGGGGACCTTCTCGGCATCCGCCTCGGGCATGACCTGGATGCAGAGCGTCCACTTCGGGAAGTCGCCGCGCTCGATGGCCTCGTAGAGGTCGCGCTGGTGCGTTTCGCGGCATTTGCCGACAGCGGCTTCGGCCTCGGCATCGGTCAGATTCCTGATCCCCTGCTGGGTACGCCAGTGGAACTTGACCCAGAATCGCTCGTTCTGCGCGTTGATGAGGCTGAAGGTGTGCGAACCGAAACCGTGCATGTGGCGGTAGCTGGCCGGAATGCCGCGATCGGACATCACCACGGTGACCTGATGCAGGGCCTCGGGCAAGGAGGTCCAGAAGTCCCAGTTGTTGGAGGCGCTGCGCAGGTTGGTCCGCGGGTCGCGTTTGACTGCGTGATTGAGATCCGGGAATTTCAGCGGGTCGCGGAGGAAGAAAACCGGGGTGTTGTTGCCGACCAGGTCCCAATTACCTTCTTCGGTGTAGAACTTGATCGCAAAGCCGCGAATATCCCGTTCGGCATCGGCTGCGCCGCGCTCGCCAGCCACCGTGGACATGCGGGAGAACAGGGGCGTCTGCTTGCCGATCTGGCTGAAGATTCTGGCGCGGGTGTACCGGGTAATATCGTTGGTGACGGTAAAGGTGCCGAAAGCCCCTGATCCCTTGGCATGCATGCGGCGCTCAGGAATGACCTCGCGGTCGAAGTGCGCCAGCTTTTCCAGGAACCAGACATCCTGGAGCAACTGCGGGCCGCGCGGTCCTGCGGTCATGACGTTCTGGTTATCCACCACCGGGCACCCGGCGGCAGTCGTGAGTTTCTTGTTCATGTTAGCGCTCCAAATTTGCCTGTTGGCAATAAAAACCAGGTTCAACCTGTTCCCGGAGGCCGCCCTCTCAAGTTTCCGCCAATTCGAAAATGCTGAGGCTGGCCACCATTAGCTTCGAATGACTACGCACTGACGAAGTCTGGCCACATGTCAAATGGCTGCTTCTCCAGTTGCATCTGCCCCTTGTCGTCCTGCCAGATGTTGATCCATGCCTGCCAGTTCTCGTAGTCGATATCCGGGCAGTCGAGGCGGTAGTGACTGCAGCGGCTCTCTTTGCGCATGAGCGAGGCTTTAAGCTTCATCTCTGCAGTAATGATCATGTTTTCCGTTTCATGCGCGAGGCGGAGTGCATGGAGATCGTCCGCCAGCAGCATCGGTACATGGTGTTCGCGCAGCTCTTCGACGTAAGCCAGCGCGCCCAGCATCATTCTTTCCTTTTTGATGTAGAGGACGAAGTTGGGGATCATGACGCCCTGCAATACCTGGGTTACCCAGGCAGGGCTGTATCCACGCTCGCGCTTGAGCGGTGCCAGAATCTCGGTGGTCACCTTATCGATTTGTGCGCTTGATACCGTGACCTTACCCTTCAGTTTCAGGCTTTCCCTGGCCGCGGCTTCGCCCGCAATCGCGCCTTGCACTGCAGAGCCCGCCAAGGAGCCGCCAATCTGGGTGTAGATACCACCAGACATGTAAGAGCCGAGGGCATCGCCCGCTGCATAGAGGCCCGGAAGTGTTGAAAGCCCCTCCTCATTGACGGGCACAAGTCCTTCCGATTTATGGATCGCCATGCCGGCGCTGGATCCACCCACCTGTTCGCCACCCATTCCCGGAGGGCCTGCGTTCGGCGGTCCGGCAAACAGCCCCCTCAGCCCGCCCTGTTGGGGAGGGGGAGGTGGCTCAGTGTGACGAAACGCCTCGGGAACATAGGGGCCGCCATTTTCAGCAGGCGGGCTCTCATCCTGACCGGGCCCGGGTGGTCCCATCACGACGGGCCCACCCTGCGTATAGGCCTGATAGTTGAGGTCTACACCCAAGTGGTGGTTGACCGTCACTCCAGTTGTTGAAGGCTTTTCTTCGACCTGCCCATGCCAGTTGTCGTAACTGGAGCCGGAGTTCTTCGCAGAACCCGGATGGCCGTCATTCCATTCCTTGCCGGTCACCTTCGCGCCCGCCTTATAGGCCATGATGGTGCCGTCATGGGTAAGGTCGGAAACGGGGAAACCGTTAGGCTTGAACCCGCCTGAGCCGGTACACAGAACGACGGATTTCGCCAGGTAGTGAATGATTCGCTCTTCATCCAGCATGAACCCGGATGCACCGACGATCCGCCCATCTTCTTTCAGCAGATGGGTAATCATGATTCGCTCATCCACGGCAATCCGGCGTTCGTTGATCGGCCGCATGAAGCTCTCGTGGTATATCGGGGAATCGAAGAATCCCCACGATTTCAATTCCTGCACTCGGTCATAGGAGTGCTCGGCAAGCTGACGGGTAAATACCGGGTTGTTGGTCTGTATCGCCGATTCGGAGACTTGGGCAACAAAGTCGTCAATACTCACCTTTGCGTTCTTCTTGTCGTAGCTGAAGATGCCTTTGGCAAACGGTGTCAGTCCTGAGCTGCCCACACGTCCCTTCGAAACCATCAACACTTTTGCTCCGGCATCGTGGGCTTTGACGGCAGCAAACAGACCCGCCATGCCTCCGCCGATCACAAGCACGTCGACTTCACGTTGTTCGTGCTTGAAGTCTCCAGCGTCGATCTTGGGGTTGTTGATCTGAGCAGGGGCATCGAAATCCAGGCTCGCAAGTGCCACGGCGCCCGCCAGTCCACCGGCTATGCCCATGAACTGCCGACGCGACAAAGATAGCGTGCTCATCATTACCTCCAGGAAACCATGACCGGAATGGATTTTTCGGGTGTGATCTTGATTGCGCCTACGGGGCAGTAAAGCCGGCACAGGTGGCAGATCTGGCAGTCTTCCGGATAGCGAATTTCAGCCTTGTTCGTCTGCCTGTTCATACGGATAACGTCCGTTGGGCAACTCTTGACACAGGCTTCGCATCCGATGCAGCCGGAGATTTGATGGATAGGCATACGTTTCTCCCCCTAGAACGCCAGCTGTTCAAAGTGAATGTTGTTTGATGGCACGCCGATCGCCCTGAGCTGCTTCACATTGGCCGCAATCATTCCCTCGGGGCCGCATAGATACACTGTCCAGTCAGCGTGCTTGCCCGGATCGATCGCGGCGCGGATTGCAGACTCGTCGATCACGCCTTGCCCGATCTCGAGCCCGGCTTCTTCCATGTTCTCCGGTAGCTGGTTGCAGATCAGCTTCAGCGAGAAGTTGCGCATCGTTGAGGTGAGCGCTTGAAGCTCAGGGATCGCCACCATGCGCTCGAGGTTCTGGTTGCCGTAGATCAGTCGCACAGGCCGCGTTTCATTTCTTTTCGCGAATTCGCGCAACAGGCCCAGCAGGGGGGCGATACCAGCACCACCTGCGATCAGCGTGATCCCCGACGATACGTTGCTTTGATGCACGCTCATGCTTCCGTAAGGACCATCCACGTACACCGTCTGGCCTGGGTGCAGGGTGTTCAGGCTGCTGGTGTAGTCGCCAAGCTCACGAATGATGAAAGAGAGCGTTCCCGTCTCCATCTCGCCACCCGCAATCGAGAACGGATGCTGTTCCAGATTGAATGGCGTATTCGAGGTGTTGATCCACACAAACTGCCCGGCTTCGAAGCTGACCTTCGACTGCGATTCAGACTGAATCGTCAGTTTCCAGTCACAGTCACTGACCTTTGCTATTTCCCGGACTGCAAAAGGTTGCGAGCGGATGAGTCGCGGCTTGATCAGATAGTTGTAGAGCACCAGCATCATTGAAGCTGCGTACAGGCCCCACCACACCAGATTGAACTCCTGTTCATACTGACCGTGGCTCCCGACAGATGTAATGTGAAATGCCGCCAGTGTGGCAATCGCAATGAATCCGCACACATGCAGCAGACGCCAGGTTTCGTAACGGATATTGAGCCGGTTCTTGAAAACGGCCATCAATACCCATGCCGACATGGCCACCCAGGCGATGACACCGGTCAGCGTGTTGGGGGAGGTAATCATCGCTGTTGCGCTGGTCATCAGATCGTCGGCAGACAACAGCGCTTTCGGCGCAACAATCAGGAGGGGATGGAGAAAGAAATAGATCCCCAGCCATTTTCCGATCGTCTTGTGAGTAGATATGCTCCAGTCAATGTTGGAGAACCACGACAGATTGCGAAGCCTTCCGGCCAGGGGAAACTGAATGAAGAAAGCCATCATCGCGAGTACGTTGAGCGCGCTGAGTACATAACGATAGATATCGTGAAACTCGACGCCCTGGGCGCTGGCAATTACCCACGGTGCGACCAGCATGACCGAATAGGTTAGGATCAGCTTCTGCTTTTCAGTCAGGCGAAATGACACGCTTTCAAGGGGATGGGCATTTCGATCCAGTTCGAGGCTTGTTGCGTGCTTCATGACTGCTTCACCCGTTGCATTGATGTTGCGACCGAGAATATCAATGGCGGGGTTAAGCCCGGGTTAACGGCAGCAGGGAAGATCGAACAGCGCAGACAGGGTTAAGGAGCCGCGCCGTAACCCTGCGTTAACCCCAGGGCTTGGTAGGATTGAGTCCTTGGTGGGCGTACGCCCGCTGCACGCGTTACTCGAGGAATCAATGGGGTCAGAGCACATACAACTTCTGCTTGTCGAGGACGATCTCGATCTGGCGACCGCGATCATCGACTACCTCTCACTGGAGGGGATCGAGTGTGATCACGCGGCTAACGGACTGGCAGGGTTCAACCTCATCAAGCAGAACGTCTACGATGTGGTGATTCTGGATCTGAACCTCCCCAGGATGAGCGGTCTTCAGGTGTGTGAGCAACTGCGTGCTCAAGGTATTGATGTGCCGATACTGATGCTTACGGCGAAGGACACGCTTGACGACAAACTGACCGGTTTCTCGGTCGGTGCGGATGACTATCTGGTGAAGCCGTTTGCCATGGAAGAGCTCATCGTGCGTGCGCAGGTCTTGTCCAAACGGAGAAGTGGTCAGGTCAGCAAACTGGCTGTTCATGACCTCGAGCTGGACTTGAAACAGCAGAAGGCGATGCGCCATGGTGCGATTCTGAAGCTGTCACCAATTGGTTTCAGCATTCTGGAAGTGCTGATGCGCGAAAGCCCCAATCCGGTATCACGTGAAAAGTTGATGCAAATCGTCTGGGGCGACGAACAGCCTGACAGCAACAGCCTGAAAGTGCATATGTTCAATCTGAGAAAGGCGGTTGATGGCGCGTCGGACTGCAAGTTGATTCATACCATCGTCGGTCGGGGCTTTGTACTGCGGTCAGAAGAAGCGCCGACATGAAGATCCGTCCTAGCCTGAGACGCTACTTTCTTGGTTCCATCCTTGTCACCGGAGTCGTGACGATAGCGGCAATGGCATATGTCAGCTATCACTTCTATTTCCTGGGCGTCGACTTTTCGATTTCCGATGTCATGCGAACCACTGCGTATCAGGTGGCAGTGTCTGACGGCAAGCCGCAAGAATTAAATGGTTTCACTGTTGCAACGCGCTGGGAGGATCTTCCTGCAGCCGTCCGAAGCCACCTTGACGAAAGCGAAATGGTTGACGAAAGGCTGCTCAAGTTCGTTGACGGCAATCCACTGTTCTCTCCTCCCAAGGCGCGTTATTTTGCGATCAGGCTCAACAGGGGAGGCGAGCAGCGTTATGTGGCATCCATGTTTGTGAGCGATTCACATACCTTGGATGCACCAAAGGACCCTCCCGATTTTCTGTATATATTTGCGATTGCCCTTGTGGCGATCAGCCTGTTTTCACTGGTCCCGGTCCTGTTGCTGAAAAAGGTTGCGACGCCCATCGAGCGGCTGACAACATGGGCAAAGGATCTGGGAAGCGAAGCGCTGGATAAACCCGCCCCGAAGTTCCATTACAGTGAATTGGACAGTCTGGCGCAGATTGTCCTGTCGAGCCTGAGGTCAGTACAGGAGAGCGTAGACCGGGAAAAACTCTTTCTCGGTTATGCGAGCCACGAGTTAAGAACCCCGATCGCGGTTACACGGGCCAACAGCGAGTTGCTTCGCAAAATGATTGATAAGGGTATAAGCAGTACGCGCCAGCTGGAAGTGCTTGGGCGGATAGAGCGGGCAGGCCTGACCATGACGGATCTGACGGAAACCCTGCTGTGGCTCAACCGACACTCGGAGAAGTCCCTGCCAACGAGTCCGGTTGAGCTGGACGGATTGATTGAAAAGCTGGTCGAAGAGCTCTCCTACCTGCTTTCGGGAAAAACGGTAGACGTTGTAATCAGGTGTGAACCCACCGTCCTTGCCTTGCCTGAGGCCCTTTGCCGGATCGTCATTTCCAATCTGATCCGCAATGCATTTCAGTACACCTGGTCGGGCAGAGTGGACATCAGTCTGACCGGGAAGAAACTTGAGATTCTGAACATCAACGAGGCAGATGAAGAACGGAATGACGAGCTCGGCTTTGGACTGGGCCTGGAGCTTACCGAGCGTCTTGTTGGTCAGCAGGGCTGGGGCTACTCCAATAGGGAGACTGGCGCTGGGCGTCATGTGGTCATTGAATTCGATGTGAAGTAAGCTCGCCTCGCGTTCTTTGGTCATGTTGAATGGGGTGCCGCCGGCGCATGAAACAGCCAAGACCCATCAGCCCCAGAAGCACCAGCGCACGGCTGTCGGGTTCCGGTACGGTGTTGTTGTACATCAGGCTTTGAATCCAGTCCGAATGCAAATAGACCGGTACGTAACCAGTGAGCTCCCCAAAGGAAGCATTGAGCGAATTGTCTACGTCCCCCCAGGGCGACCAAAAGGTTAATCCGTAAGAATTAACGGACGCGATCAGACCATCGACGAAGCCTGCTCCGCCCGAGTCACCTGGCGCCTGGGCAGCTTCACGCGCGCCGAGTCCCGTGTCGCAAAATATGGATCCTGCCGCCGCCGCCATGTTGCTGGCCATCGCGATGAGGCAGCTCGAATCGTTCTGAGTCAAACCACTGTCAAAGTCCGCCACCCACGAGTGCTCTATCTGCGTTTCAGGATAGCCAAGCACGTTTGCCCATTGATCGCCGAATATATCGTCGCCAAGCCTGTAATCATAGGTATTCTCTCCAGTGCGCAAGCGCCCAAAAAGGTTATTGGTGCCTGTTGCTCCGTCTCCAAGACGGCCGTAACCTGTGACCACAAAATCCTTGCCCGCCAGGTCAGGGTCGGTGTAAAGGCCGTAGGATGTCGTCCACGCCGGCGCACTATCCGATAACCGGAGGACGGCGATATCATTCTGATCGATGACGCGACCTGAATACTCCGAGTGGACGAAGTAGTCAGATACGGCCACCACACTTACACCTGCGGCAGGCACCCCACTGGCCAGTATGCGAGTGTCCGCAGCCAATCCACCGTCAGGCTGAAAGAGGACCATTGTCGATAGTGGGTTCGCAGCGCCTGCGCCATGAGAGACACAGTGTGCCGCGGTGAGGATTGAGCGCCGGTCGCTGAGCAGCGATCCCGAACACGCGTAAGAGCCTTCTGCGCCGTAGTTCATCACCAGACTGACTGCACCGTTGTATGCGGGGTAGGTCGGGTGATAGATCGAATCTCCGGCGGGGTCACTGGAATTTCCAGTGCTCGTCACGCCGACCAGCAGGCTTTGCGCGATCCACGAGAAGCCTTCATATGTGCCGGAGATTGTCGAGGCGCAAACAGGCCCTGCACCAAGACAGAATAAGGCGGTCGTTGCTGCCGCCAGGGTGCTGCGAACAATCGCCATCATTTTGTCCTCACAAACGATTTCACATCTGAGATGAAACACGGTTCGCGATGAACACGAGGCGCTGCGTTCACGTCACGTTGTGTCATTGCGTTATTGACTGAGTTCAGGCCTTGAGCAAACCAGCCCTCATGCGCTGCGCAGATCTCTGTCTGGACGGCATGATCTTGGTCCGGGTGAGGGCCGTCAATAATGCTCAAGGACTAGTGTGGTCCTGCCCGGCGCGGGAAACCGGTGCGACGAGCGCGATGTCCGAGGGCGCATTCCGGTATGGCGGCAGCTTCGTGAAGAGCGTCGTCAGCGCGTTGTGCCCTTCCTCGGTTGTGGCGATCTGCTACCGCGTCTCCTCGATCTGAATCGCATGGCGAATGAGGTCGCGGCCGGTCTTGATGCGGAGTTTCGTCTTGAGGCTTGCGAGCTGGGTTTCGATGGTCTTGATGCTGCGATTCTGAATTTGCGCGATTTCAAGGGTGCTGAAGCCCAGTCCGAGCAAATGCAGCACTTCGGATTCCCGTTCGCTGATGCGAGGGGCCGAGGTAGCGCGGTTGCTGCCGGAGACGAGCACGCGATGGGCGATGCTGCTTTGCATCGCATCGCTGAGGTACACCTGGCCAGCCAGAATCCGGTCGATTGCCTCAAGAATATTCCGCGTGCTCTCCTGCTTCATGAGGTAGCCATTGGCGCCCGCATTCAACGCGCGTTCAGCATAAACGGATTCGTCGTGCATGCTCAGCGTCAGAATCAACACATTCGGATAGCGCGATCGGAGCGTTGCAATCAGCTCGAGCCCGGAACTGCCGTTCAGTGACAGATCCACGATACAGAGATCGTGCAGGCAGGACTGCATTGCAAGCAGCGCATCATCTGCATTCGCTGCCTGGCAACACAGGTGCAGGTCGTCCCGCGGATTCAGGAACTGGGCCATGGCTTCGCAAACGATGGGATGGTCATCGACCATAAGGATGCGAGGCTTGACCGGCACCGAATGTGTGACCTTCATCGTTTTTCTCTCCATGTGCAAAGTGCACGTGACCGCTTGCCTTGCCCGCGACCCGGTCACGCGCTCTGCATTGACCGGTCACGGTAATTCACCGTTGCAATCACCCTGCGCGTCATGGTGACGTGTGCGGACTGGATTGTCAGCGGTGAGCAACTCAATCGGTTTTCACCAATGCACCTCCAGCTTGATCGGGGCTGGCCGATGATGAATATCGCCTTTGCTTGCCGGTAACACGTGCGCGCATTGAACCGTAGCGGGTACCTTTCGAGCGGAACTGGCTTTGCTTTTTTTCTGCTTTCGCAGGCTCGCGGGCTTCCCGCGCATTCTGAATCGTCTGCCAGTCGGGGCCGGCGGAAGCGGCGCTGCATGCAAGGATGAGCGTAAGTGCGGACAAGGTTCTGAAAAGCGATTTATTCTGCATGGCGTTGGCCTCCGGATTGAAGTTGAAGGGCAGCGCAGACCGGTTTGTGTCTGAAGCGTTCTGCCCATTTCACTTTAATCAGCGCCGGAGTCGGCTGGTATCAGGCACCCTCTGATATTGCTTAGTGGATTTCCCTATTTCATGCGACCGCCGGGGCGGGTGTCAGCTCAATCGGCCTTTAGCCAGTGCATGGCAAAACGCTCAAGGTCGCGACCGCGAGAGATGTTCAATTTTTCCTTGATGTTTGCGCGATGCGCGTCGATCGTTTTTACGCTGCGATTGAGCTTGTGCGCGATCTCGCGCGAGCTGTTGCCCATGCCGATCAGGTGAAGGATGGAAAACTCGCGATCGCTCAGTGTTGCCAGGGGCGACGCGGGTGCGACGGCGGCGCCCGTGAGTTTCCCGCTGAGTGAGCGCTGCATGGCATCGCTGAGATAGGGCAGGCCACCGAGTATCCTGTTGACGGCCCTGAGGATGTTGAGCGTCCCTTCCTGTTTCATAAGGTAGCCATTCGCGCCGCAGCGCAGTGCATGTTCGGCGAACTCCGATTCTTCATGCATGCTGATGACCAGAATTCCGATATCGGCAGACTGGTGGCGAATGGAGGCAATCAGATCGAGACCGGAGTCTCTGTTGAGAGACATATCGACGATCGCGAGGTCATGCCTGTGCGTGCAGGTGCGGGTCATCGCGTCCGCAGCATCTTCAGCCATGCAACAGACGAACAGATTGCTTTGCTGGTTGAGAAACATCGCCATCCCTTCACGCACAATCGGATGGTCATCAACAATCAGAATTCGGGCGTTTTTCGAAGCCGGCTGTTGGCATTGAGTCATGGGTTCCGGCTCTTCTTTGGTACCACAGCGGTAATGATCGTGCCCCTGCACGGGTGGCTGCTTACTTTCAGCATTCCGTCGAGGATGTCCGCACGATAGTGGGCATTACGCAATCCCATGCCGTCGCCGTGACTGACAGTTGCCAGATCGAAGCCCGACCCGTTGTCCTCAATACACAAACGGTATGTGCTTTCCGCTTCGTCCAGCCTGATCAGAATGTGACTCGCGTTCCCGTGACGGAGCGCGTTATTGACGGCCTCTTGTGCGATCCGGTAAAGGTTGATTGCAACAAGCGGGTCGTCAACCGAAACAGGCGCGTCGGCCCGGAACTCGCAGGCCACGTTTCTCAGCTGGCAGGTCGTGTCGGCCAGTTGCTCAAGTGCGGCATTCAGTCCGGCAGTTTCAAGAATGGCGGGATACAGGCCCCTCGACACTGCGCGGACCATGTCGTTTGCCTGGTTGATGAGGTCGACAATGCGTAGGGCGTGGCTGGCTTCGGGGTGATTCTGCGCTTCAAGTCTTTGCTGAAGCGTTGCGCCGAACAAGGCAATGCTGGTCAGGTGTTGTCCCAGACCGTCGTGCAGATTGCGCCCAAGCATGCATTGCTGGTGCTCCTCGGCGCGGATCAGTTCGCCCTCGAGGTGGCGGCGCCTGGCCACTTCCACGTCTAGTGCATGATTGATCGCAGCCACCTGGCTGCTTCGCTTCCGCACCTTGTTCGTGAGCGTTTCGTACAAACGCACCAGTCGGTCCTTGTGGAGTCGGCCCTCGACGGCAAGGGTTGCGAGGACAAGCCCGGTGATGCCTATCGCCACGGTAAAAACCTCCCAGTGCGCAACGCCTGTCGTTGCGGAGTCCGGTTCGAAGGAACGCGTCCCCCGTGTTGCACCGGACATGGCAAGGAGGGCGATGACATGTATCAACACGTTTGCACAGCTTAGGTCGATACGCAGCCGGTACCGAAAGACGAATGGAAAAGCGGCGAGGCTAGGGGCTGCTGCACAAGGCCATGGGCATTGCAATTGCGATGCGTCAGGATCGGTCGCATGCCATCAGTGCTCGGTCGGAGTGCCTGCGTCGTTCATTACATTGTCAACCTGGTCGTCGTGAGTCGCGTGCAATGCACTGCTCAGGTGGCATACTCCTCGGCTGTTTCAGGTGCGTCAATAATGCTCAAGGACTAGCAAGGACGCGGCGCAGCGACCGTTTTGGTGCGCGTTGTCGGTGCTTCTGCCCGAGAGCATGCGCTATCGCAAGCTCTCGATTGCTGGACCAAACTTTGCTTGGGTTGGATGTCTTCACTTGGTGTCATTCATCATGAAATTTCTGCTCGTCGACGATCATGCGTTGTTCCGCCATGGCTTGCGTGAGTTGCTGTCCCGGCTTGCCGGAAACCATGTCTTCGTTGAGGCGGAGAATTGCGCGGTAGCCTTGGCCGAAGTGAGTGCTCACCCGGATATCGATCTCATCCTGCTGGATCTGGCCTTGCCCGATCTGAACGGGCTGGATGGCCTGGTGCGGCTGCGGGAGCTGTGCCCGACGACGCCTGTCGTGTTGCTGTCGGCCAACGAGAATTCGCACATCATTGTCGATGGCCTGCGTCGCGGCGCGCAGGGGTTTATCCCTAAGTCCTCGAGCATTGACGAGATGACAGCAGCGTTGACGCAGATTCTTGCGGGAGAGATCTACGTGCCGATGATCGGCATGGTGGGGCGGGCAGAACCGCCGGACGAGAATCGCACACTTACAGTGCGGCAAGGGGAGGTACTGGCGCTGCTGGTGAAGAACCGTTCGAACAAGGAGATTGCCGACGCCCTGGGCATGCGCGTGAACACCGTGCGGGTGCATGTGGCGGCCATTCTCAAGATTCTGGATGTCGAGAACCGTAACGATGCGGCACGCGTTGCGCTCGGCATGGGAGTGGCAAATGGTGGCTGACGCATCCGTGGCGCAGGGCTTTCAGGCCCGGATTCACGACGAACAGATCGAGTTGCTGTTCCGCTATACGCCTCTCGCGCAGATGACGAACCTGACTGTGGCGACGGTGCTGGTCGGCTTCCTCTGGCGCGTCATCGATCCGGACATCCTGCTGGGCTGGTGGGCAGCCGTTGCTGTCGTCGTGCTGTTCCGCCTGGGGCTGACGATCGCCTATCGGCGCCGCACTGCCGGCTCGCGGATTGCATGGCATACGCTGATGACCGCAGGCGCCGTGTTGTCCGGTGTGACATGGGGCGCGGCGGGCGTGCTGTTCTTTGTACCCGAGTCGGCGGTCACGCTGGTCTTTCTGACGATCATTCTGGCAGGCATGTCGGCGGGCACGATTGCATCCCACTCATCGTGGCCGCCGGCGCAGTTTTCCTATGCCATTCTGACCATGACACCCATCGCGGTGTGCTATCTGCTTGAAGGCAGCGAGCTCTGGATCCTCGGGCTGATGTGTCTGATTTATCTTGTCAATGTGCTTGCCTTCGCGCGCCAGATCAGCCGGACGCTGCTGGAGTCCATGCGCTTGCGGCTGGAGAATCAGGAACTGGTGCAGCAGTTGCGCGAGGAGATGTCGGCTGCGGAAGTGGCACGTGCGCGTGCAGAGGACGCGAACCTGGCCAAGTCGAAATTTCTTGCTGCGGCCAGCCACGATCTGCGCCAGCCGCTGCAGGCAATGAACCTGTTCATCGAGGCGCTGCGCACCGAGAAAGACCCCGTGCGCGCCGAGCGGGCGCGCGTTGCACTTGGCGATTCGGCGCAGGCGCTGGAGGGCTTGCTCAATGATCTGCTCGACATCTCCAGGCTGGAGGCGGGATTGTTCAGCCCAAGAATCCGGATAATTTCTGTGCAGTCACTGTTCGATGCGCTGAAGCGGGAGCTGCAGCCACTGGCGGAAGAGAAGGGGATCGAGCTGGGCTTCGTCAGGACGCGCCTCAAGGTTGCGAGTGATCCCAGCATGCTGGGCCGCATCCTGCGCAACATCATCAGCAATGCAATCCGTTACACCGAGCAGGGCGCGGTGCTCGTGGGCTGCCGCCGCAAAGGTGACCAGGTTGCGATTGCGCTTTGCGACACGGGGCCCGGAATTGCGCCCGAGTTTCACGAGGCCATCTTCCGCGAGTTCTATCAGTTGGGAAATCCCGAGCGTGACCGTCACAAAGGGCTGGGGCTGGGGCTCGCGATTGTCGACGGCCTGTGCCGCATCCTCGACCACCCCCTTGAGCTCAAGTCCAGGGTGGGGCATGGCTCCACCTTCTCGGTTCGCGTGCCGAGCGCACCGGGCGATGTGCCCTGCCTCGATGACACCGAGGAGGCAGCGTCCTTTGGTCTGCGCGGCTTTGCCGTGGTGGTGGTCGATGACGACCAGGCCATCCGTGAGGCCTTGGCCGAGGTTCTCGGTGGCTGGGGCTGCCACGTACTGACCGCCGGGAGCGCAGGGGATGCGCTTTCGCAGCTGGCCGACGCCGCCTTCTCGCCAGACGCGATCATTGCTGACTACCGGTTGCGCGAGGGGCGCTCCGGGACCGAGGCCATTGCCGAGATCCGACGCGCCCTTGGCCGCGATGTGCCGGCTGCCATTCTGACCGGCGACACCGCTCCGGAGAGGCTGCGTGAGGCCAGCGCCAGTGGGCTGCTGTTGCTGCATAAGCCCGTGCAGCCGTCGCGACTGCGCGCCGTTCTTTCGCGATGGCACGCAGAGGCGGTCGGCGCCTTGCATGAACTCGCCTGAGTGGGCGCTGCTCGTCGGTTGCGCGGCTGTGCTGCGGTTTCGTAACCCGCTTGCTGCAGGGCCGGCCTTCAGTAACGCACGCCGTCCGGCGGCGTAAACGAATCGATGGCGTTGAGGTAGGCTGCGCGGGCGAATGCGCTCGGGTCGGGCGAGTTCTGCTGGCTCATCGACCCCTTCAGTTGCGCCACCGAGTCGTATTCGCGCTCTTCGAGCCAGCGGCCGATGCCATGCAGGATGTCGCGCAGGGCCTGTGGGCCGCGCTGCAGCAGTGCGCTGGCGAGATGCACCACGTCGGCACCGGCGAGCAGCATCTTGAGGGCATCGTCGGCGCTATGCACACCGCCGGTGGCTGCCAGCGACAAGCCTGTGCGGCCGCGCAGAATGGCGATCCAGCGCATCGTGAGCAGGGCGTCGGCGGAGCTTGAAAGCTGCACGCGATCGACCACCGTGAGTGTCTCGAGGTCGATGTCCGGCTGGAAGAAGCGGTTGAACATGGATACGCCGGCGGCACCGGCCTGTTCTGCCTGCTGCACAAAATTCGGCAGCGACGAGAAGAAGGGCGACAGCTTCATGCTGATCGGCACGTTCACGACCGCCTTCAGGGACTGCAGCAGCGAGAGGTAGCGCTGTTCGATCTCGGTCGCGGTCACACCCGGATCGCTGGGCATGTACCAGGCGTTCAGCTCGAGCGCATCGGCGCCTGCGGCCTGCATCTCCTTGCCCAGTTCCACCCAGCCATCGGCCGACGAGCCGTTCAGGCTTGCCACCACCGGGATGGAGAGACGCGACTTCAGCTGCTGGATCTGTTCCAGATAGGTGTCGAGCCGGCTCTGGTAATCATGACCGGCGGGCAGGTGTCCCGCCGATTCGCCGAAAGCGTCGGGATTGAGCAGAAAGCGGTCCATCATCTGCTCGTCACGCTTTACGTCCTCCTCGAACAGCGAATGCATGACGACGGCTGCAGCGCCGGCATCTTCGAGGTGCAGCATCGCATCCAGTTCGTGGCTGAGGGGCGTCGAGGAGGGCACCAGCGGATTCTTCAGCGCCAGGCCCAGATAGGTGGTGGATAGATCAGGCATCGGGCGTCTCCTTGGTTGCGGCAGCATCTTTGGCGGCTTCGTCGAGGGCCACCTCGGGCGGCACCATTTCGGAGAGTTCCACGTATTCCTGATGGCGCAGGCGCGCGTCCTTGCCTGCCTGTGCGATGAAGCTGGCCGAGGCCTGCGGATTGAGCCGCTCAAGCACGGTGAATCGTGCCTCGGTGCGGGCGAAGTCGCCGAACGGAATGCTCGGTGCGGCGCTATCGACGGACAGGGGATTCTTGCCCCGTTCGCGCTGGCGTGGGTCATAGCGCAGCAGCGGCCAGTGTCCGGACTTCACCGCGAGATCCTGCTGGCGATGGTTGTGCTGCATGTCCACGCCGTGGGCGATGCACGGACTGTAGGCAATGATGATCGATACCCCGGGATAGCTCTCGGCCTCGATGAAGGCCTTGAGCGTATGCACGTCCTTGGCCCCGTAGGCGACCTGGGCGACGTAGACGTTCTCGTAGTCCATGGCGATCCGGGCGAGATCCTTCTTGCGGTTCGGTTTTCCGCCGGCGGCAAACTTGGCGACCGCGCCGCGCGGCGTCGCCTTGGAGTTCTGGCCACCGGTGTTGGAATAGACCTCGGTGTCGAGCACCAGGATATTCACGTTCTCGCCCGAAGCCAGCACATGGTCGAGGCCGCCGAAGCCGATATCGTAAGCCCAGCCGTCGCCGCCGATGATCCACACACTGCGGCGGACGAGATAGTCGGCGATGGTCGCCAGTGCCTCGGCGGCAGGCGTGGCAAGCGCAGCCAGCTGCGCCTTGAGCGCGGCGATGCGTTGCCGCTGCTCGTGAATGCCGGCTTCGTCTGTCTGGTCGGCCTCCAGCACGGACCGGACCCGTTCCTCACCGAGAACCGGCGTCATCTCGTGCAGTTTCACCTGTGCAGCCTTGGCCAGCTGGTCGGTTGCCAGGCGCATGCCGAGGCCGAATTCGGCGTTGTCCTCGAACAGCGAGTTGCTCCATGCCGGGCCCCTGCCTTCGGCGTTGGTGGTGTAGGGCGTGGTTGGCAGGTTGCCGCCGTAGATCGACGAGCAGCCGGTGGCGTTTGCCACCATCATGCGGTCGCCGAAGAGTTGCGTGGCGAGGCGGATATAGGGGGTTTCGCCACAGCCGACGCAGGCTCCCGAGAACTCGAACAGCGGCGCCAGCAGCATCGAGCCCGGTACCGTGGTGCGCTTGGCCAGCTTGCGGTCATAGTCGGGCAGTTTGACGAAGAAATCCCAGTTCTCGGCCTCGCGCTCGCGCAGCGGGGCCTGCTCGGCCATGTTGATCGCCTTGCGCGAGACGTTCGACTTGTCGCGGATCGGGCAGATATCGACGCACAGCGTGCAGCCGGTGCAGTCCTCCGGTGCGACCTGGTAGGTCATCTTCCAGTCGCTCGGGTAGTCCTTGCTGCGGATCGCCATCTGCTTGAAGGTCGAGGGCGCCCCGGTGGCGAGCTCCGCCGGGTAGGCCTTGACGCGGATCGCTGCGTGGGGGCACACGAACACGCACTTGCCGCACTGCGTGCACAGGTCGCTTTCGACGACCGGAATCTGCAGCGCGAGGTTGCGCTTCTCGTAGCGGGCAGTGCCGGTCGGCCAGGTGCCGTCGGCGGGAAACAGCGACACCGGCAGCGCATCGCCCTTGCCGGCGATCAACGGCAGGGTCAGCCTGCGTACAAACTCGGATGCCTGCGGTTCGCTGCGCGCCTGGGTAATGCTCGCAGCGTTGTCATGGGTCTGCGGCAGGGCCACTTCGTGCAGGCAGGCCAGGGTCATGTCGATGGCGCGGTAGTTCAGTTCGGCAATGCGACGCCCCTTGCGACCGTATGTCTTTTCCACCGCGTGCTTGATCGCGGCAATGGCTTCGTCCTGAGGCAGAATTCCCGAAATTGCAAAGAAGCAGGTCTGCATCACGGTGTTGATGCGCCGCCCCATGCCGGCGTCCTGCGCCACCTGGTAGGCGTCGATCACATGCAGGTGGATGCGCTTGTCGATCAGCTGTCGCTGCATCGTGGCGGGCAGCGTTTCCCAAACCCTGTCCGGTGCTACCGGCGTGTTGAGCAGAAACACGGCGCCCGGCGCGGCGTGCGACAGCAGGTCGTGCGTTTCGAGAAAGAGCGGCTGATGACAGGCCACGAACTTCGCATCGCCCGCGCCGGTGAGGTAGGTCGAACGGATCGGCTGGGTGCCGAATCGCAGGTGCGACACCGTCATCGCCCCCGACTTCTTGGAGTCGTAGACGAAGTAGCCCTGTGCGTTGAGCTCGGTCTCGTCGCCGATGATCTTGATCGAGTTCTTGTTGGCCGAAACGGTGCCGTCTGACCCGAGGCCGTAGAACACCGCGCCGAAGGTTTCGCGCACTGCGTCGGTGCGAAACGCCGGGTCGTACGGCAGCGACAGATGGGTGACATCGTCCTGAATGCCGACGGTGAAGCGTCGTTTCGCGCTTGGCTCGTCAAGCGCGGCGAACACCGAACACACCATCGCCGGATTGAACTCCTTGGAGGCCAGCCCATAGCGGCCGCCGATGACCTTGGGCGAACGGGCAAAGCGTGGCGTCTCGCCGGAGGCGTTCTCGGCCAGTGCCACCATCACGTCCTTGTACAAGGGTTCGCCCTCGGCGCCTGGCTCCTTGCAGCGGTCGAGCACCGCAATTGCACGGGTTGTGGCGGGCAGGGCGGCAACCAGCGCTTCGGGTGCGAGGGGCCGGAACAGGCGCACCTTGAGCAGGCCGACCTTTTCGCCCTGCCGATTCAGGTGCTCGATGGTTTCCTGTGCGGTTTCAGCGCCGGAGCCCATGAGCACGATCACGCGCTCGGCATCGGGCGCACCGACGTAGTCGAACAGCCTGTATTCGCGTCCGGTCGCCGCGGCGAACTGATCCATGCAGGCCTGCACGACGGCAGGGAAGGCATCGAACCAGGGGTTACGCGCTTCGCAGGCCTGAAAGAACACATCGGGGTTCTGCGAACTGCCGCGCAGGACCGGGTGTTCCGGCGACAGCGCACGCTCGCGCTGGGCGGTGATGCGGTCCTGCGGCAACATGTCGCGCAGCAGCGCATCATCGACCGGAACGATCTTGGCGACTTCGTGCGAGGTGCGGAAACCGTCAAAGAAGTGCAGCACCGGGATGCGTCCGGCAAGGCTGGCTGCCGAGGCAATCACCGCCATGTCCTGCGCTTCCTGAACCGAGTTCGAGGCCAGCAGCGCGAAGCCGGTGCCGCGCGTCGCCATCACGTCCGAGTGGTCGCCGAAGATCGACAGCGCATGTGTTGCCACCGCCCGTGCCGCGACATGAAAGACCGTCGGTGTCAGTTCGCCGGCGATCTTGTACATGTTGGGGATCATCAGCAGCAGGCCCTGCGAGGCGGTGAAGGTCGTCGCGAGTGCGCCGCCCTGCAAGGCGCCATGCACGGTGCCGGCCGCACCGCCTTCCGACTGCAGTTCGACCACACGGGGAACGCAACCCCATACGTTGGTCGTGCCCTGTGACGCCCACTCGTCCGACAGCTCACCCATGCCTGACGAAGGGGTAATCGGATAGATGGCGATCACTTCCGAAACGCGATACGCCACATTGGCAACGGCTTCGTTGCCGTCGATGGTTAGCATGAGGTTCATGTCAAATCCCGCCCTGAAGAGTGTGCGGCGTGCTCGCGGAGAAGTGTCCGTGCCGTGAATGCTGCGTCGCAGCATCCTCATTCTACGAGGATTTTCGACCGGGGTCTGGTTCAAATGTCATTACTCGACCACTGGTTCGGAAAAACGTGCGATGCAGGATGGGGGGACTGCCGTTGGCCGAGTTTTGAATGATGTTGCGAAGCAATACGTATGACCCGGAGGCATGCTGGGCCGCTCGGCAGCCCATTCCGTCAGCCTTGAGCTGTCGGGCGCCCGCAGCGCGGGTGATCCGGTATCTCGATGCGGATGTGCTGATAATCAGTCTTCGGGCGTGCCCCATTCCTGCAGAAATCTGGCAACGAAGTCCTGCATGTATTGCGTGCGCTCCTCGGCGAGCGCGCGGCCGCTGGTGGTGTTCATGCGGTCCTTGAGCAGGAAGAGCTTCTCGTAGAAGTGGTTCAGACTCGTTCCCTTCGCAGCCTTGTAGGCCTCGGCTGTGGCGTGCATGACCGGCGCCTCGTCCGGGTCATACATCAGGCGCCCGGCGTGGCCGCCGTAGGCAAAGCAGCGCGCGATGCCGATTGCGCCGATGGCGTCGAGGCGGTCGGCATCCTGCACGCACTTGCCTTCGAGGGTCTTCATTTCGGTATGGACGCCCGCACCCTTGAATGAGATCGTCGCAACAATGTCCGTGACCTGATCGATCACGTCCTGCGTCGCGCCCTCCTGCCGCAGCAGGCGCGCGGCCTCGATGGGGCCCTTGGTGTCATCGCCGTCATGAAATTTCCAGTCCGCGATGTCGTGGACCAGCGCGGCCAGCTCCGCCATGTCCACGTCTGCGCCTTCCTGCGCTGCGATCTGCCGCGCGAGTTTTCTGACCCGGTTGATGTGGTGCCAGTCGTGGCCGGAGCTTTCGTCCGCGAATCTCGACTTGATGTGTTCGGCGACGCGCTCGACGAGCCTGCGTTGGGGTGTGTTCATGCTTGGGAGGAGTCCGGATCGGTCAGTGGTTCAGTGCTGCGCGGATGATACCAAGCGGAGCCACCCCGGCCGGCACCCGTCTGCAGGCGGATTCCCTGACAACCGGGGGCGGCCAACGCGCATCGGGTGTCACGCTAGTCCTGAAGTAGCGCCCCGGCCAGGGTGACGGGCAGCAGGAAAGATGTTCTCTCCACCACCCGCGTTTCGGGGGCTTCGAGGTCGTGAATCGTGAAATGGATCTGCTGGCTGCCGCGCAGGGACGAATCTGCCGCCCCGGACACGCTCACCGACAGGCTTGTGATGCTGCCCGCGGCTGCTTCGAAGGTGTCGCTGCTCTCCAGACGGATGTCCGCCGGGCCTTCAACCTCTACGCGAAAGCGGCGGGGCTGCTCAAGCATGTTGGCGACCTTCAGGATGTAGTCGTTCTCGATTCGCCCCGCATCATTCAGTCGCATCAGGGCGTGGCGATCGCGCAGGATATCCACCGCAAGCGGGGTGCGTTCGATCAGCATCCACACGCCGGTCACTGCGAAGAGCACAAGCGTGGCCAGGTAGACCTGGACCCGGGGACGGAGCAGGGTGGGGCGCGGGGTGGCCTTCGGTGCGGACAACTCGCGTTCTGTTGCGAAGCGGATCAGGCCTGTGGGTGCGCCGATCCGTGTCATGACCTCATCGCAGGCATCGATGCACAGCCCGCAGTTGATGCACGCATATTGCAGGCCCTCGCGGATGTCGATACCGGTCGGGCACACCTGAACACATACGCCGCAGTCGACACAGTCGCCCTGAGGTGCGCGCTCGGGCTGGCGCCTGGAAAGTGCTCCGCGTGGTTCGCCGCGCAGCACGTCATAGCTGACATTGCGCGTGTCGGGGTCGCCCATCACCCCCTGGAAGCGCGAGTAGGGACACATGTGCATGCACACCATCTCACGCGCGAACCCGGCCAGCAGGTAGGTGAATGCGGCATAGAAGAACACCCAGAATCCCTCCCATGGGCCGAGTTCGGCCGGCAGGCGCGCGAGCAGGTCGCGAATCGGGGTGAAGTAGCCGACAAAGGTGATCGCCGTCCACAACGCTATCGAAAGCCAGATCACGTGCTTGGTGGCCTTGATCGCAAATTTGCGCAGGCCGGGCGGGGACTGGTCCAGTCGCATCCGTTCCAGGTGGTCGCCCTCAACCCTGGTCTCGACCCAGCGAAAGATGGCGGTGTAGACGGTTTGGGGGCAGGCAAAACCGCAGAACACCCGCCCGGCCAGTGCCGTGGCGAAGAAAAGGCCGGTTGCGGCGACGATCAGCATCACCGCGAGCAGCATCGCGTCCTGCGGCCAGAGGACGAGGCCGAACAGGTGGAACTTGCGTTCTTCGATGTCAAACAGGACCGCCTGTTGGCCGCCCCATTCCAGCCAGCACAGACCGTAGAAAATGATCTGCGTGATCCACACCATGGACCAGCGCAAGGTGTTGTATCGGCCGGCGGTGGTGCGAGGGTGGATCTTCCCGGTCTTGTTGTAGAACTCGATCCGGGCGCCTTGGGCTTTGTTGACGCGCGCGTGCATGAGGGCTTTCTCCGTTGCGACCCGAATCACCTTCAAAATGAGGTGTTCCGGGCAGTGGCGCGAGTAAACCATCGGGCTGGACAGCGTTACAGTCTCAGATTGTCGCTAATTCGACCATAACAGTTTGGAGGGGCTGCATCGGGTGGAAGCGAGCGGGGCCGGATGCGCCGGAACCCGGGTCAGCGCTTGATCAGTTGCCCCAGCTTCATCACAGCTGCCTCCACACTTTCCGACCAGGGATGGCCGAAGTTGAGCCGGATGCAGTTGCGGTAGGCCTGTTTGGCCGAGAACAGCGGGCCGGGAGCGATGCTGATGCCGGCGTCGAGCGCGTCGCGATGAAGGGCGAGGGCATCGACGTCGTCCGGCAACGCGACCCACATGAAGTAGCCCCCGCGTGGCCGGGTGATGCGCGTGCCGGGCGGAAAGTGGCGATCGAGCGCGGTCGCCATCTGCACTTCCTGCATCTCGAGGGCTGAGCGCAGTCGGCGCAGGTGGGTGTCGAACGCGCCCTGTTTCAGAAAGTCGGCAATCGCGATCTGCACCGGGATTGTCGTCGCAAGGCTGGCGGAGAACTTCAGGCGCTGGATCTTCTGTGCAAAGCGGCCGGCAGCGACCCAGCCCACGCGGTAACCGGGCGCAAGGCATTTCGAAAACCCCGACACATGCAGCACCAGGCCGTCGCTATCGAGCGCCTTGGTTGCCAGCGGCGCCTCACGCCCGAAATAGAGTTCGGCATAGGTGTCGTCTTCGATCAGTGGCACCGCGTGGCGACGCAGCAGCGCGATCAAGGCCTTGCGCGAATCGCCAGGGACCAGGCTTCCCATGGGGTTCTGGAAGTTGAGCATCAGCAGGCAGGCTTTCACCGGATGATGGCGCAGGGCGTCTTCGAGCGCGTCAAGGCTTACGCCCGTGCGCGGATGGGTGGGAATCTCGATCGCGCGCAGGCCACGGCGTTCGATCATCTGCAGACTGGCATGGAAGGTCGGGGATTCGATGGCGACGAGGTCGCCGGGCGAGGTCGTCGCTTCAAGGCAGAGATTCAACGCCTCCATTGCGCCGTTGGTGATGACGATCTCGCTCGGCTGCAATGATGCGCCACGGGACAGGTAGCGCAGTGCGATCTGACGTCGCAACTCCTCATTGCCCGGCGGCAGATCGGTCACCGTCGCACGCGGATTCATGTGACGTGCAGCAGCCGCAAGGAAACGCCCCAGCTTGTCCAGCGGGTACAGGTCGGGACTCGCGAAGCTCGAACCCAGCGGCACCACGGATGGATCCTTCACCGATTCGAGAATCTCGAAGATGAAGTCGCTGACCTCGAGCTTGGTCGCGGCGCCTGCTGGCCGCGTGATCTCCGGTTCCGGCATCCCTGTGAGCAGTCTTGGCCGCACGTAATAGCCCGACTGCGGGCGGGCCTCGATCAAGCCGCGACTCTCCAGCAGATAGTAGGCCTTGAGAATGGTCGACGGGCTCAGGCGTTGCGACTTGCAGGCACTTCGCACCGACGGCAGGCGGTCGCCGACCCGAAGCACACCGTCGGCGATGCGCCTTTCGATGTCGGATGCGAGCTGTTCGTACAGGTTCATGGCTGGTGCGCTGCGTGAATATTGGTGATGCGTCAATGCGTCTGAGACTTGTGGCGCCGGGTCTTCGCCTGACGCATCGTGCGTAAAACGATTCCCCAAGCCAAAGTCGGGCACCGATAATAGTCCCATGAAACGAATCGACTTCAACTCGATGGCCTACTTCGTGGCCGTGTGCGAGACCGGCGCCATCGCCAAGGCCGCAGAGCGCGAGCATATCGTGGCGTCTGCGATCAGCAAGCGGCTGGCAGAGCTGGAGGCGGATTTTGGTGTTCCCCTGCTCGAACGCGGCGCGCGCGGCGTGAAGCCCACTGCCGCCGGGGAAGCGCTGCTGTTTCACGCGCGCACGGTGTTACGCAGCGTCGACCGTCTGCATGCAGAGCTTTCGGAGTATGCGCAGGGAGTGCGTGGCCATGTTCGCATGCATGCAAACATCTCTGCGGTGGTCGAATTTCTGCCGGAAGATCTGCGCGTTTTCATGGCAAACAATGAAGGCATCAAGATCGATCTGCAGGAACACCTGAGCGCCGACATCCTGCGCGCAGTGGAGGAGGGGCGTACGGATCTCGGGGTCGTCTCCGCAAGTGACGAGGTCGAAGGGCTCGAATACTTCCCCTACCGTCAGGACGAACTCGTGCTCGTCGTTCGTCCTGATCACCCGCTGGCGGCGATGCGCGAAACCGGATTCGCCGCCAGCCTGGCTTATGACCATGTCGGCCTGAGCCAGAACAGTTCGCTCTACACCTTGCTCGAGCACGCAGCCGCCGAGGCTGGCCTGACCCGAAGACTGCGGATTCATGTCACATCCTTTGATGCGCTGTGCCGGATGGTGGATGTGGGTCTTGGGGTCGGCGTTGTGCCGCGCCGGGTCGGCAACTTCTTCGCGTCCGCGCTCGGCCTCAGGCTCGTCGGCCTCACCGACGCCTGGGCAAAGCGAAACCTCCACATCGTCGTGCGCGATGTCGCCAGTCTGCCCGCCGCAGCGCGGCTGCTGCTCGATCATCTTGTGCGGGCCGACGCCGAGGTTGCCGTGTCGGCCGCGGGCTGACTGGCAGCTGTTCCGCGCAATTAACGTGGGAAACGCCGTTTCAGCGTCTGCGCGAGTTGTACGAAGGCCTTGCTCAACCCATGGTTGTGCCAAAGTCGGAAACAAGGGCAAGCAACGCAGTTGCATCGTGCATGTGTGCGCATGCTTGCGTGGCAAGGTGAGGCTCTTGGGGACTTCCGCTTACGACCCTCAGCAGACCAGTGCAGCGCGAAACTCGGGGGCAGAAAGCAGTCGCACAACTTTGAGTGCGTGCGTTGAGCACCTTACATTTCATTCATGCGCTACTCCTGCTGCACCGCCACCTCCGACAACATCGCTGCGCTCCACCGACACCTTCGTCTCAATGAGCGAAAATGCCCCGGTGTCTGTCGTGCCAAATATGACGGCTCGATTTGCCTCAAGCAGGTCTTCCTCGCTCCGCCCCTTGAACAATCGACGAGTTCCCGTCTGCTTTGGAGTCGGTGGCATCTGAAATGTCGAGTGGCGCCAAACTATGCAGAGTTGGCCTACACCTCCCAGAGGCAACTGCGCTACCAAGTTGGTGCCTTCACGCTTGCCGGGCCAAGTGTTGGGCAATAACTCCACGTTGAACCGGAAGATGCCGACCTCGGTTGCCTGTCCTTCCGGCGCCTCTGGCAACCAAATGGTATCGGCAGGTGCCTCACGCGGAACATCATGGGGTGAGCCTGCTGGGAAAAACACGCAAGCGACTAACCTACAATCTTCATTGACTCGCTTGGCATCCTCTTGCTTCAGGATAAACCGCTCCGTCGGTAGCGTCTCAGGTGTGAACAGATGGTCCCGCTTCTCGTAGTGATACGCGATGTGCGAGCGGCCCGTTGGATGGTCACTGAGCTTTAGCGCTTTCCCTAGCGCATCACTAGTGAGATAGACGTCGCTCTTTTCAAGATTCGAAAAGCATATCCAAACATTCGATGTACGACCGTCCTCGGACCTGACCCCAAAGCGAATCTTCGTTTCCATCCCTTTCCTCATCGCAGAATGAAGCGGACAACATCGGCAAACGATAGCCGAAAGCCGTCAGTCATGACCGGCTGGAAATGGCCGGTAGCGGACGAGCGGCCTCGAAGGCCATAACGACCGCTCAGACCGACCTGCTTCCGGTCGAGAAAGACTCACCACTCAATGGCGACCGTCGCCTGCTGAATCGAACGCACTCCTGGGTTATCAGCCACGATCACCGTCCCAAACGAAACCACCCGGATACGGCCCGGCCGTTCTCGACTTCAACAACCTGGTACCGCAGTTCCGCAACTACCATCTCCAAACGAGATGGCTGGCATGGCAATTGACCGTTATTCAGGCTTTTCCATCTCTGCAAGTATTGCGTCACCGCAATGGAACGCATGACCTGGAGCAACGAGAATGGGAAAGACCCTCTACGAAAAAGTGTGGGACGCGCATGTCGTCAAGCAAGGCGACGATGGCAGCTGCCTGATCTACATCGATCGTCACATCATGCACGAGGTGACCAGCCCGCAGGCCTTCGAAGGTTTGAAGCTGGCCGGGCGCAAGGTGTGGCGCACGAGCAGCGTGATTGCCACGCCGGACCACAACGTGCCGACCACCGAGCGCTCGAAGGGCATCGACGACGAGATCTCGGCGCTTCAGGTGTCGACGCTGGTCGATAACTGTGCCGACCACGGGATTCCCTTCTTCAGCCTCGAAGACCGGCGCCAGGGCATCGTGCATGTGGTCGGGCCGGAGCAGGGTGCAACCCTGCCGGGCACGACCATCGTCTGCGGCGATTCGCACACCAGCACGCATGGCGCGTTTGGCGCGCTGGCCTTTGGCATCGGCACGTCCGACGTTGAGCACGTGATGGCGACGCAGTGCATGCTGATGAAGAAGTCCCGCAACATGCTGGTCCGGGTGGAGGGTACGCAGGCTGCAGGCGTCACTGCCAAGGACATCGTTCTCCACATCATCGGCGTCATCGGCACCGCGGGCGGCAGCGGCCACACCATTGAATTTGCCGGGAGTGCAATCCGGGGCTTGTCGATGGAAGGACGGATGACCGTGTGCAACATGGCAATCGAGGCGGGCGCGCGCGCCGGCATGATCGCGGTAGACGATACGACCATCGACTATCTGAAAGGCCGTCCTTATGCCCCGGCTGGCGCGGACTGGGATGCGGCGGTGGCGTCGTGGCGCGGTTTGCATTCTGATCCGGACGCGGTGTTCGACCGCGTCGTCGAGATCGATGCCTCGACAATCGAACCGCAGGTCAGCTGGGGCACTTCGCCCGAGATGGTGCTGCCCGTCAGCGGGCGGATTCCCGACCCGGCCGCCGAGCGCGATCCGGGCAGGCGCGAAGCCATGGAGCGTGCGTTGAACTATATGGGGCTCGAGGCCAACACTCCGATCGCCGACATCGCGATCGACAAGGTCTTCATCGGCTCGTGCACGAACTCCCGGATCGAGGATCTGCGCGCCGCGGCCCGTGTGGTCGAAGGTCGTCGGGTTGCGGCCAATGTTTCGCTGGCGATGGTGGTGCCGGGCTCCGGGCTGGTGAAGGCGCAGGCGGAACAGGAAGGGCTGGACAGGATCTTTCTGGCCGCCGGTTTCGAGTGGCGCGAGCCGGGCTGTTCGATGTGCCTGGGGATGAACAACGATCGCCTGGCGGCGGGTGAGCGCTGCGCATCGACCTCGAACCGCAACTTCGAAGGACGCCAGGGTGCGGGTGGCCGAACCCATCTCGTGAGCCCGCAGATGGCCGCAGCAGCTGCGGTGAGCGGCCATTTCATCGACGCACGGACACTTGGCTGAGGAGACATCATGGAAAAATTTGCTGTTCTGAACGGATTGGTCGCACCGCTTGATCGCGAGAACGTCGATACCGATGCCATCATTCCCAAGCAGTTTCTGAAGTCGATTCACCGCACCGGATTCGGCGCGTTCTGTTTCGACGAGTGGCGCTACCTCGATCGCGGCTACATCGGCATCAACCCGGCGAGCCGCGAGCTGAATCCGGATTTTGAGCTTAACCGCGCGCGCTATCAGGGCGCCAGCATTCTGCTTGCGCGCAAGAACTTCGGTTGCGGTTCGTCGCGCGAGCATGCGCCATGGGCGCTCGAGCAATACGGAATCCGGGCCATCATTGCGCCAAGCTTTGCCGATATCTTCTTCAACAACTGCTTCAAGAGCGGGCTGCTGCCCATCGTGCTGTCGGAAGCAGTGGTCGGCCGCCTGTTTGCGGAAGTCGGCGCGGAGGAGGGCTACCGCCTGACGGTTGACCTTGAGCAGCAGGCAGTGACGACCCCGTCCGGCGAGTCGATTCCCTTCGAGGTCGATCCCTTCCGCCGCCACCGTCTGCTCAATGGCCTCGACGACATTGGCGAGACCCTGCTTGAAGTGGATGCGATTGCAGCCTTCGAGCGCGCGCATCTGGCGCGCTCACCCTGGCTCGATTACCGGTTGGCAGACTGAGCCCGGCCCAGCCTGTCCCCGCCTTCGGCATCGCACGGGTCGAGGGTGGGGACAGCCTGTTGCGCTATCCATAACGGATTTAGATAACAGCCATTGCGCATGAGCGCTTTCGCGCGTGGCCGGGCTCGTGGAGAATGTGCCCGGGCCGATACCGGCGCCAGCGTTTCACCCACCAGTTTTCCTCGCGGCGGCGCAGGCCAGCGGGGCCGCCGGAGTCATGCGTGCTCGAAATTCTCTCCATCACCAGCCCGATCTTCATCCTGATCGGCCTTGGATACTTTGCCGTGCGTGCGGCCTTGTTCTCGCGGGCGGACATGCGCGTCCTTGGCACTTTCGTCATCCGGTTTGCCTTGCCCGCGATGCTGTTCAAGGCGCTATCGGAGCGTCCCTTTGACGAGGTGATGAACTCGGGCTACCTGATTGCGTATGCGCTCGGTTCGCTGGCTGCGATGGGCGTTGCAATCCTGCTCGCGCTGAAATGGCGCAAGCGCGATTTTCTGAGCAGCGTCATCATCGGCATGGGCGCTTCATCGTCGAACAGCGCCTTCATCGGTCTGCCGGTGGCCGTGCAGGTGCTGGGGCCTGTTGGCTCGGTGGCAATGGCGCTGTGCCTGCTGGTGGAGAACCTGCTGATGCTGCCCCTGCTGCTCATCATGGCGGACCGCGCCGGGCACAAGCGCGCGAGCATTGTGGCCATGCTGCGGGGAACGCTCGCAAGCCTGTTCAGGAACCCGATGCTGGTGGCCATTGCGATCGGCTTTGCCTTTGCCCTCTTCGGTCTGGCGCTGCCGGCGCCGCTTTCCAAGGTGGTCGACATGCTGTCGTTCGCATCGGGGCCGCTGGCGCTGTTCGTCATCGGCGGCAGTCTTGCCGGAATGGGCGTGAAAGGAATGGTCGCCGATGTCACGCTGATCACCGTGGCCAAGCTGGTGCTCCATCCTGCTGCGGTGCTGATTGCCGTGTTGCTGGTACCCGGCATCGGTCCCGAACTGCAGGCCGCCGCCGTGCTGATCGCCTGCGTGCCGATGTTCAGCATCTACGCCATCATGGGGCAGAAGTACGGACTCGAAGGCATGTGCTCGGCTGCGCTGGTAGTGGCGACGGTGGCGTCTTTCGTGTCCATCAGCATCATCATCTGGGTCATGGAGCTGACGGGCTTCATTCCGGCGCTGAGTTGAGTACGGCAGGGGGGCTCAGGCAGCGGGCCCTGCGTCATCGAATACGGGCTGGTGAAGGCGGGTGATCCGGTCAGCACGCTGCGCACTCTCAGCCGCAACACCGGCAAGGTGGTCGACGCCATGGTGCAGACGCCTCCCCGTTCATCATCGAGCCATGACCTTCACTTGCCGCCAAGTCGGGCGAGCTCAGCCTCCAGTTCGTCACACCGTGCTTTCGCTTTCTCGAAAGCCTTCTTCAGCTGTGCGACCTTCTTCAATGCTTCTTCATCCTGAATGGCAGTGTAGCTTGGGGTGCCGTCTTCCTTGCTTTCCTTGTAGATTGCTCGGGCCTGGCAGCTTGGGCAAATACGGACGTCGGACATGGGGCTGGTTCTCCAATGAGTGGGTTCGGGGCACTGGCGACGGTGGGCCCGCCGCAGCGGAACGTCGCCAGTGCGAGGCGAATCAAAGGCCGAGCTGAGCCACAAGCGCGGCTTCCACCGGCATCGCATCGCGACCGAGCAGGCGGGCAAAGTCGCCCGTCTGGATGTCGTAGCCGCCGCGGTCCATGGCGGCGAACATCCCTGCCAGCGCGTCGGCCAGCCACTGCGGCATGCCTGTCGCTTTCACCAGTATCGACGCATAGTCGCTCGTCGGCAGTGCGTGATATGCAACCGGCCTGCCGGTGCGCGTTTCCAGCACGGCAGCGATGTCTGCCATGTTCAGCGCGGTCGGGCCGGTCAGTGTGTAGGTCTTTCCCGAATGACCCTCCGTCGTGAGCACCTTGGCAGCGGCTGCGGCCAGGTCGGCGCGGCGGATGAAGCGTGCCTTGCCGTGCTGGTTGGGCGAGGCGACGCCGCGTTCGGCATAGCCATTGAGGAAGGCGGGCAGAATGTCTGCATAGACACCATGGCGCAGGATGGTGAATTCGAGGCCGCTTTCTGCCAGGGTGCGCTCGGTGTCGGCGTGGATGCGTGCAAAGCCGAATGGCGAATCTTCTGCGGTATCAACGAAGCTGGTGTAGACGATCCGCTTCACCCCATTGCGTGCGGCCGCTGCGATGGCGTTGCGGTGGTGCTCGATGCGGACGTCGATCGGCGCGTCACCTGACACCAGGTACAGGGTGTCGATACCCTTGAAGGCGGCGTCAAGGCTTGCGGGATCGGCGTAGTCGGCCTTGCGCAGCTGCACGCCTTTCGCTTCGAGTGCCGCGGCGGCGTCTGGTTTGCGCGTCCCGGCAACGATCTGCGTTGCGGGAGTGCCGTTTTCGATGAGGGTATTGATGACTGCGTTGCCGAGTTGGCCGGTGGCGCCAGTGATGAAAATCATGATGTGCTCCTGAGGTGGTTGGGGTCCCGATGGGATGGGACGCATATTGCCTATCCTCAGGATGTAGATAAACGCCGGGAATATCATATGATTGATACGTTCAGTACATAACTAGAGGTCAGGATATGGATCGGCTGCAGTCCATGAGGATTTTTGCCTGCGTGGTCGACAGTGGCGGCTTTTCGGCAGCTGCAGATCAGCTGGGTCTGTCGCAGGCTCAGGTCACGCGCCATGTTGCTGCGCTGGAGTCCGACCTGGGATTGCGTCTGCTCGAACGCACGACGCGACGCATGCATCTGACCGAGATCGGCGAAGCCTATCTGGATCGCTGCCGTCGCATCCTGGCGCTGGTCGAGGAGGCCGACACGATGGGTGAGGCACACCGGGGTGAGCCGCGGGGGGTGCTGCGGCTGACCAGCTCGGTGTCGTTCGCGCGCGCGCATCTTGCGCCGGCGATTGCCGAGTACATGCAGCTGTTTCCGGAAACGGGCTTCGACCTCATTCTCAGCGACCGCACGCTCAACATGGTGGACGAGGGCATCGACCTAGCCTTCCGCATCACCCATGCGGTTGACCCCGGGTTGGTCGCACGCCCCCTGGCACCCTGTCGCGTGGTGGTGTGTGCGTCACCGGCCTACATCGAGCGCAATGGCCGCCCTGAGCGCCCTGAAGACCTGCGCCATCACGACTGCCTGAGTCACAGCTACTTCAAGCGCAGCATCTGGCCGTTTCGCGGTGCGGGCGGGGAGCAGAGCATCGCGGTGCGAACCCGTGTGGCCGGTGACGTTGATTTTCTGCATGCGCTGGCATGCGCCGGAGCAGGGGTGGCACACCTGCCCTCATACCTGGTCGGCGATGACATTCGCGCCGGCGTGCTCGTCCCCTTGCTGGAGGATTACGAGATGCCGTCGCCTTCAGTCTATGCGGTGTATCCGAGCCGCCACTATCTGCTGCCAAAGGTGCGGAGCTTTCTCGACTACTTTGCCGAACGTGTTGGCGACCCGCCGCACTGGGATCGCGGCTGGTCGGAGAGCTGATCGCAATGAGTGCTTGTAACGCAACAAACGGTGTCGATAGTTCATTTCCGCACTCAAGCTGACCGGTGGTATCCACACCGCCGGCGACGACGGCAAGCCGGACAAGACCGGACGACTCAATGGTGTGAAGGAAGACGAGATCGATCATCGCTTCTACATCGATTACACCTACCGCTTTTTCTGATTGAGCGGTCTCCTCTGGCACCGTGGGGTTCATCCGGACCGCCTGGTGCTTTTTTGTATCCGTTTGGACAAAGGGCTTGATGGCGCCTTTTGAGGCAGGGTTTTAGTCCGTATCATGCGGGGAATGGGATGCGCGGCTGTGCCATGGAGCTCGCCGCATGCATCGCCGACACGCCAGCGCCCCAGGATACCAATTCATGATCCCCCCCAATGCCGAACCCATTCAGGATGAGCTGACCGACCTCGATGCGCGTATCAGCGCGCTCGGTGCGGACATCTGGATTGGCGCAGAGCCAACCTTTACCGACCGATATTCCGAATCTGCAGAGTGGCTGCAACTTGCACTTGGCGGCGAGAAGGAGGCGCGCGCGGCGGAGTTGCTGCGCGATTTCTCCACCAGCTTGCCTGGCTGCGCACTGTTGCGGACGATCGGGCGCCAGTATCCGGGCGAGCCGAGCGCGCGCTGGAGTCTGGGCGTGCTTGCCCGCCGCGACGGTGCCGCCCTGTGGCAGGGGCCGCCAGACCCCTTGCTGGTGTCAGAGCCCTGTGCGCTGCACGACATCGAGCATTTCAGTCTGTGCCTGCTCGAGCACTGCGCTGCACGTGGATGGGCGGCCGAAACACGCTTGGGTGCGACCGACTGGCGCGTGGTCACGCGGTGCGACGAGCATCCGATCGGCATTGATGAAAGCTCCGCGGCGCTGTGCTTCAGACCCTCGCTGCATTCCGCCCCGATTCCCGCCGAAGGCCTGCGCGACGAGCTCGCCGAATCCGGTCATTTCCTGCTCCTGCTTGCGAACCTGCCGGATGCCGAGGGCGGCTGGCCGGTGGTCGAACTCCCGGCGGTGACCGACCTTGCAAACTATGCAGCGCTGCTGGAAGTCGTGGCTGAGGCCGCCAAAGCCGCCGGCATCAACGGTCTGGTGCTGCGCGGCCATCCGCCACCGCTGGACGCCGGGATGCACTGGACCAGCCTGACGCCTGACCCCGCGGTGATCGAAGCCAACCTCGCCCCGGCAACCGATCTGGAATCCTTCTATCGCGTCAATGCCGCGCTGTTTTCCGCGGCAGAGAGCCTCGGCCTCTATCCCTATCGCCTGTACTACAACGGCGGTGAGGCCGATTCCGGGGGCGGGGGGCAGCTCACCCTGGGCGGCCCAACTGCGCAAAGCAGTCCATTCTTTGTTGCGCCGCATCTGCTGACCCGGCTCGTCCGTTACCTGAACCGGCATCCGGCGCTGTCGTACTGGTTTGCACCGGACTCAATCGGCAGTGGCAGCCAGGCACCGCGCGCGGACGAAGGCCCGCAGGAGCGGCGGGTCGAGCTCGACGTGGCGCTCGAGCAACTGGAGCGCCTTGATGCGCCCGAGCCTGGCCTGCTGTGGGCCAGCCTGGCACCGTTTCTCGCGGATTCGGCGGGCAACAGCCACCGCAGCGAGATCAACATCGAGAAGTTGTGGAACCCCTATCTGGGCGCGCGCGGGATGGCCGGCCTGGTCGAATTCCGTGCCCTGCGCATGGCCCCGGATGCCGAAACCCTTGCAGCTGAAGCTGCCTTGCTGCGCGCCCTGATCGCGCGCCTGATGCACTTCCCTTACGACAAGCCGCTGGTCGACTGGGGCAAGCAGCTGCACAACCGCTTTGCGCTGCCGTGGTATCTGGAGCAGGACCTGCGTGCCGTGCTGGCGGATCTCGAAGCCCACGGACTTGGGCTGGGTGCGTCGATCACCGCGCGTCTGGTGGACGATGCCCGCCGGGAGCTTGGCCATCTGGAATGGGAAGGGCTGCAGGTGCGGGTGATGGGCGCACTCGAATTCTGGCCGCTGATCGGTGATGTCACCACCCAGCAGCCCTCCGATTCACGCCTGGTCGATGCCAGCACGACACGCATCGAATTGCGCGTCGTTGCGCCCGAGGCCGAAGGTCTCGACGGGCTGAAGCTCCAGGTCAATGGCTACGCCGTGCCGCTGCGGGCCGAGTACGATGGCGCCGCACCTGTGTGTCTGGCCGGTGTGCGCTATCGCAGTTTTGTTCCGGTGCATGGACTTCACCCGGCCCTGCCTGCGCAGGACGGCGTGGAGCTGGTGCTGACGCATCCGCGCAGCGGAAATGCGCTGCGCCTCAGCCTGTTCGACTGGCATCCACGGGGTGAGGCATACGATGGACTGCCGGACAGCCGGGTCGAGGCTCGGCGTCGCCGTGCCGAGCGTCTGGTATCGGAAACCGTGGATGCGCAGACGCTGCCGGAAGTGCGCGAGGCGCCTGCACCCGCGTATTCCGAATACTGCTTCGACTTGCGGCGGGTGTAGGCGTCTTTCTCAGCAGCAGGTGTTGTAGTCAGGGTCGATTGCGGCCATGTATCTGGCAACGTAGTCGGCGAACGGGCCGGTCTGTTCGGCTTCGATCTGTGTCTGACGCTCGAGCGAGTCGCGCGCCGACTGCTCGAAGGCCTGATGCGTGGCGTTGTCGAGTGGGCGGGCGCGAAACGCCTCGGCGTGCATCCGCGACTGCTTCATGGCGAACTCGAAGAAGCTGAGGTGATCCTTGCTCAGACTGCGCAATACCCGTGCAGACGGGGTCAGTTCGGGGTTGTGCAGCTTGGCGCGCTGCGCTTCGAGCGCGTCGCGATGAAGCGTGCCGCCATGCGCGGCGTCGAGAATGGCAGCGCAGGGCGCCATGCACTCGATCAAGGCGATGCCCCATTCAACCAGTTCGCGCGGGGTGCCGTTCTGATGCAGCGTCAGGCCCGGACGGCGGCCTTCCTTGACGGTGTGGCCGAAGTTGTCGGTGCATTCGCGGCATTCCTCGCCCGGCATCACGGGGCTGTCTTCCAGCGCGCAGTAGAGCAGGAAGGTGTCGAGAAAGCGCGAGGTGGTGATGTCGATACCGAGGGGCAGGAAGGGGTCGATGTCCAGACAGCGGACCTCGACGTACTGCACGCCACGCGAGCCGAGCGCCTGGATGGGCCGCTCGCCGGGACAGGCGACACGCTTGGGCCGGATCGTCGAGTAGTACTCGTTCTCGATCTGCAGCACGTTGGTGTTGAGCTGAACCCACTCCCCGTGCTGCCGGGTGCCGATGGCGACGTAGGGTGGGTAGGGCGTCGACACCGCTTCGCGAAGACTGTCAAGATAGCTCTCCAGACCGTCATAGCACGGCTGGATGCTGGCCTGCGCATTGTTCTGGTAGCCGAGGTCGCTCATGCGCAGGCTGGTCGCCCACGGCAGATACAGGGTGTTCTCGTCGAGGGTGTCCAGATCGTGCAGGCGGCCTTTCAGGAAACCCTTGCACACGGCCGGTGAAGCGCCGAACAGATACATCAGCAGCCAGCTGTAGCGGCGGAAGTTGCGGACCAGCGCGATGTAGCTTGACGACTGGTAGTCCTGCGCCGGGCGGGTGTCGCCTTCGGCCTTCTGCAGCAGGGGCCACAGCGCGTCGGGCAGGCTGAAGTTGTAGTGGATGCCGGCAATGCACTGCATCGCCTTGCCGTAGCGGACTGCGAGCCCCTTGCGGTAGACGTGCTTGATCTGCCCGGTGTGGCTGCTGCCGTACTCGGCGATGGGAATGTCGGCCTCGTCCGGCAGCTTGCTCGGCATCGACTGGCACCACAGGATCTCGTCGCCGAGCTGGCTGTAGGCGTAGCGGTGGATGGTGTCGAGTTCGGCAAGTGTTTGCGCGGGGTCTTCCTCGGCTGCGGTGATGAACTCCAGCAGGGCCTCTGAATAGTCGGTCGTGATCTGCGGGTGGGTCAGCGCCGAGCCCAGCGTCTGCGGGTGTGGTGTCAGCGCCAGCTGGCCGCTGGGTGCCACGCGCAGGCTTTCCTTCTCGAGCCCGTGGCGGCAGTGACGCAGCTGGTCGAGGTGCTCAGGCTTGTCGAACAAGGCCAGACGGCGCGAAAGTAGATCGTTCAAGAGTCGAATTCCTGTTTTTCTGTCCAGCCACAATGGGGGCGATAAAGCCCGTAAACAAGGGCTGGCGCAATCTAGGGTGGCAGGTCCGAAAACCCGCGCAGACCACTGGCAGAGGGGTGTCTGTCGGACCCCGGTGTCTGCTTCTTACAGACGCTCCGGTTAACGGCAAGGCGCGACGTCATGCGTCGCAGCCCGGTCCGGATCGCACAGACGATCCTTTGCTCCAAAAATGAATGCCGAACTCTACCGTCGAAACCGGATTCGCGAAACTGCAACCGTGAGTAGGGTCATGTGCGGCGGGCGCGCGATGCGACCGGGTTCAAACGGGCGTGATCGTCAGGCTTCCATTTCCGAAGTTCTCCGGCGCAACCGCAACTGCATACAGCCTGTGCTTGTTGCGCATGAAATTGCCGATGACTTTTGCCTGGGTGGCGACGATCATGCCGACATCGTCCTGAGTCTGCAGGGTATTGCCATTGAGGGCGCAGTTGACCCCTGCATAGTGGTCAAGGTCACTGTCGATGTGGTTGTCGGTGACCCGCAGGTTGGCACAGACCGGCAGAATGCCACGCGCGTTCGCGACCACATCGTTCAATACCCGCTCACTCAGACGCAGGCCGCCGAGGTGATTGCGCTCAAGGGTCAGGTTGCCGGCGGGTTCAAGGCCCACCTCGGCCTGGTTGATGGCGCCACTGAGCCGGCCGAGCAGGTCGCGACCCGGGAAGGGGCTGTCGTCACCTTCACCGTACAGGGTGATACGGCCGCGCAAGGTGTTGTTCACCAGACTGGCATCGCCGAAGTCACTCAGCGTGAGGGCGAACACCGGCGTACTGGTGAGCATCGCGTTGCCCAGTTGCTCAAGCTGTGCGGCGAGCGCGAATGCGCTTCCGTTGGAGATGCCCAGGCGCATGGCGTTCAGGGCGACGAGTTCGCGCTGACTGAGGCCGGCGTTGGCAGTGCCCGATACGCGGATCAGGTTGGCGATTGCCCCGGAGATCCGCTTCTTTTCTTCGGCGCTGAGCCTGGACAGTTCCGCGGCGAACTCAGGCAGCTGGCCGTCAATGATGGCCGTCGGTCGGAACGCGCCCTTGAAGGCGGCGAGATCGCCGACCTGTTCGAGCAGGCGTTCAAGTGTCTTGCTGTCGTTGTTGTCAGCCAGCACGCGGCTGTCTTCGATGATCAGGCGCTGGCTGCCGCCAATGCGCAGCAGGCTGTTGCCGGGTGTGGCACTGCCGACACAGTCGAAGCGGCTCATGCGCAGGTCTGCACAGTCGGAAAAACTCAGGCTTTCCAGGTTCCCGGTCCTGATCAGGGTGAAGTCCTGCAGCGCGAGGGCGCCGAAGGTATTGAACTGGAACACCTGATCGCGCACCAGAAGGCGGCTGGCGGGGCCGCAGCCGTGGATCAGCACGCGGTGGCGACGGCTGCCGGTGACGCTGAGGTCGTCCTCCAGCGTGTGCTGGCCCGGGAGCAGGCACAGGCAGATGTTGAGCTGATCCTTTTCCAGAAGGGTTCGCAGCGCCTTGTCCAGTGACGAAAACTGCCCACCTTCGCCCACGGTAAGGCAGCAGCCACCGCCGCCGCCCTGGGGTCGTTTGCACAGGGCATCGATGGCTTCCTGCACGCTGAAGGCTTTTGCGCTGAGGAGATCGGCACAGCCGGAAGGGTCGTAGGCAACCTGGCTGGCGAGTGCGAGCTGGGCGCTGAAGTGTACCGGCAGGTAGCGTCCGGCAACGGGCTGGCCGGCCACCAGCAGTTCCGCCTTTGCACGCTGCACCGGCTTGGCGGGATCGCAGGCGAGTGACCACACAATGGAGGCGACGCCGTCGGCCTGTGTCGTGGCAATCTCGGTATGGGTTCCGTTGGACAGCGTGCCGGCGTCGACGGTGAAGCGGACCTGCGCGTTTGCGACCGGAAACTGCCCGTTCGACACGCCGACGCGCAGCGGGCTGGGGAGCGCGACCGTGGCCGGCGTGTTGAGCGGATTGGGCTTGACGCTCTGGCCGTCGCCGCCAACATAGTCGAGGCGGGTCAGCTCGGTGAGTGCCGGGAACAGCGGACGGCAGTCGGCAAGTGCGCTCCATGCGCCGCCCTGAAAGCCGAGCAGGGCGAGCCGGGCGAATGCGCGCAGCACCCCGGCCGGGGCGACAAAGGCGGGTTTGCCGCTGTCCTGCGGCCATTCGATGCTGGCGGTGGCCGTGCGTGCGGGGATCAGCCAGTAGTCACCGATGCGGTAGCTGCCAGTGGCAAACTTGAGCTCGATGCCGTCCTGGGCGAGCTCTTCCCAGCCCGTGTTCGGATTCGCGACCGCGCTGGTCTTCAGTTCAGCCACGCCGTCCCAGCGGCGCACGCGTGGATTGTCCGGAAACAGTGCCGCGTCGAGCGCGTGGCCGATGCGCTGCGACAGGTCAACGGTGACCACATTGCCTTCGGTGCGGATGACCGGCACCAGCGGGCCGGGCTGGCCGAGCAGCTCGTGTGTGTCGTCGATGAACTCGACCCAGCATCCGGCAGTGATTGCGAGCACGTCGTCGCGGCCGATGCTGGCGACTTCGAACTCGTCCGCGATTGGGTCGTCGAGCCAGCGCACCACCCGGCTGACCAGACTGCCGTTGTCGCGCGACCACTTGTAGCGCGCCTTGCCGGCCACGCTGCCGTCGTCGTGGATCTCGACCCGGTAGAGATGGTTCTCGAGCAGGCGGTAGCCGGCTTCCGGTGGCAGCTGGCAGGGTGTCTTCGGCGGGATCGTGGCTTCGGCGCGTGCCGCGAGGCGACCGTCGGGCGGCGTGGTGAGCGCGGTCCATGCCGGAATCGCCGACAGACAGCTCAGTGCCGCGCCGACGTCGCCGGCACGCAGCAGTCTGACCTGCCATACAGTCTGCTCGCGGGTGCAGGTGTCCGGTCCGCCGAGCGCCACTTCGCGCATGCTGGTGTCGCCTGCGGGCAGGTCGGTGGTGCTCAGGTGGCGCTGCCACACTTCCAGATAGGCGAGATAGGTGCCGGCAGCGGGCGCGGCTGGGGCGCCGTTGTTGCCGAACACCACCACGCCGTCGATATCCGAGGCCTTGATGCCTTTCGGTGGCAAGGGCAGCAGCGTGGCGCTGCCCGGCATCACCGCAGAGGCAATGGCAGGCAGATCCGGCTGCTTTGCGACGCTGGCGGCGGCGCTGTTCTCGCACAGCAGGCCGTCCACATACAGGTGCCCGGCCGAGATCGCGAGGTCCTTGCCCGCAGGGGTGATGGCGAATCCGGGTTTGGCGATCGGTACCGCGACCGTGCCCAGACTGTCGACGGTTTCGGTCTCCAGACGGCGGTTGAGGATGTCCTGCTGCTCGTTCCAGTCGGCATCGAGCTGCACGCGCCCCTGCTGCATGCGCACCGTGCGGTAGCGTCGTGCGGGGTCGAAGGTGCTGCGGCTCAGATCGGCTTTCATGATGTCTCTCCCGGTGGTCGGGTGTGATCGATTGACAGGTTGACGGTGTGGCTCAGGTCACGAACAGCGGTGCGGCCTCAAGACCGAAGCGCAGATATTCTTCAAGCGTCAGGCGCAGGTTGGCTTCGCGCTGCGCCTGTTGCAGCAGATGCCACACACCCATTTCGGCGCCGTCGTCGGAGCCGCGGCGGATCTCGGTGGCGGTTCCCTGTGTGAGCTGGCCGTAGGCCGGGGTGCCGAAGCGGGTGCTGGTGAAGGCGGGGCTCACACGGCGTGTTTCGCGCTTGGCCTCGGCGGCGGACAGTCCGTCGATGACGAGGTCGGGCTGACAGCGATGGCGGCGCGGCGTGGCGGATTTGGGTGGCAGGTAGCAGTAGCGTACGCAGCCCTCCTGACGTCGCGCGATGCTGACCAGTCCGTCGAGAATGCTGTTGGTGGCTTCCAGTCGGCCAGCCGTGGTGGTGCCGAACAGGGTGCAGGCGCTGACGGCAAGCGGGCTGTCGTCCACATCCACCGCAGCGCCTCCGCTGCCATCCACCAGGCAGTCGCGCAGGCTCAGCGCAGCCATGGGTCTCTGGCTGCGCACCGGACCGCACAGGCAGCGATACAGCCCGAGCTTCAGATCGGTGGCGGTGCCGCTGTGGGCAATGCCACCGCGCGCCGGTACCAGACTGCAGTGGCGCAGACTGACCGCGCGCAAGGCGCCTTGCAGCTGCAGCTTGCCGTCGATCAGCAGACCGCCAAGACTGAGCCGCGTGCTGGCGTTGCCCTTGAGCTGAATGTCGCCCACCAGCACCGGGCGCCGTCCCTGCGCCGCCTCGATGGCGAGATGGGTGTCCGGGAGGTCGAGCGCGGGCGAGAGCGTTTCAGTGGCGTCGGTGTCGAGCGTGATCAGGGTGCGGCGACCGGCAAGCACGCGGTTGGCGGCATCGGCCGGGTTGGCGGGGGCGGCGAAGGCGGCGGCCAGCGTCGGTGTGGCGGCACTCGGAATGTGCAGATGCACGTCGAAATCCGCCGGGTTGCAGAGCAGGGCGAGCGGGTCGGTTTCGGTCGGATCGGGACGGGGGTCGAAGGGGCCGGCGCCGACATCGCCCGGAAAGCCATAGGCATACGCAAGCTCGACAACGCCTGCTGTCACCCCGGCGGGCAGAGCCAGGCGGCCTCGCTGCGGATCGATGCCGACCAGCATGCCGCCGGCCGCGGGGAAGGTCCGGTCCGGCCGGCCGGGCTTGTTTGCGCGCACGGTGATGCTGGCCGGCGGACGGCGCCAGTCCTCGGGGGCGACGCCGGGGATCGGTCCGAGGTCGCAGATCACCAGGTGCTCGACCGCAACGGGCTGTCCATCGACCCACACTTTGAGCACCGGGCCACCGGCCTCGTCGGCAAAGTAGCGGTCGTCGGGCTCTTCACCGTCGGTCAGCGCCTGGCGGCGCGCTTCGAGTTCGGCATGCAGGTCGCGCCAGCGCAGCGGTTCGGGGACGTTGATCGCTTGCGCCAGATGGCTGATGTCGTCCTCGGTGCGGGCGCGGTTGAACAGGGGCTGGGCCAGCCCCAGCGGATCGAAGGTATAGAAGCCGGGGCGTGTCGTGGCCGGGCGTGCACTGCAGCGCTGCAGCGGATAGGCCTGCAGCCGCCACAGGAACAGTCCGATGTTGGGCAGGTTGTAGCGCCCCGCAGGCAGCGCACGTAGGTCCGCGGTATGGGCTTCGACCCCAAAAGGACTGTCCACCCGGTCGAGCGACAGCGGCCGGCGCAGGTCCGGCGTGCGCAGGGCATGAGGGCGTGGGTGGTTCATGTGCTGGGTGGTGGCGACCTGCTCGAAGAACTCCACCGCCCGCGCACGCCAGCCGGTGCTGTCGTAGGCAAGCTCTTCCAGCACCAGCGCAGTGCCTTTGCGGCGGCGCAGGCGCAAGGTGTTGGCAACCAGTGCGCGCGGCCCGAAAGCAGTGGTGCCGCTTACCGGGTACAGCGCCCGCACGCCAAGCAGATCGCCGATATAGGGCACGACCCAGTCGTCGCAGGTTTCGATGAAGGCGTTGTCGTAGAGCCGCTGCAGGTCGGCCTCGAGGAGCGCGCCCTGGCCGGCGATCACGCCGAGCAGCGCGCGCAGCGGGCCGCCGAGTTCGGCGTCGCGTTCGCGATAGAAGGCAGGCAGCAGGTCGAGCAGGGCGTCGGCGTCGAGTTTCATGATCCATGCTCCAGCAACGTGACCGCAGCGGGGTCGATCAGCAGCAGATCGGCCGGCTGCAGGGTGTTGCCCTGCCAGTGCGCGGTGCGTGCGGGCAGCTGTCCGTCTGGGCCGGCGACGGTCTGCGGACCGAGGCCGCCGCCGATCCGGGTGATCCGGTCGAGGTCGGCGCCGGTGACGCCGCTCACGCGCTGCAGGCTGGCGAGGATCTCGCTGCCGCTTACCGGCTGGCCGAACTGGCGGGCGACGAAGCCGAAGTCGTGCGCGAGTGCAGCCGCTGCCGCGGCAAGGACGGTCGGCGGTTCATGCTCAGGGTCGATCCACAGGCTTGCGCTGAGACCGAAATACAGCATGCGGCAGGGGCTGACCCTGAGCGGCTGATGCGGCGGGCGGGCGGCGTCGATGGCGTCGAGCAGGTTGCGGTACAGCGTGTCGCCAGGCGCGAGCGCGGCGCCGTCGGCACCGGCCACGGTGAGATGAACGCGGCGCTGCTCGCCGTCCCACAACCACACGGCCTGCGCCTTGCCGATTCCGGTGTAGGCGGCGGCGAAGTCCTCGAAGTCGCGCAGCGAGACGATGCGGTCCAGGGTGCGCACCGTGAGCGGCGCGTTGCTGCGTGCGGCGTCGCCGGCCTCGGCATCCGTGCCGCCGCTGGCCTTGACCGGGTTGATGACGGCTTTCAGGCCGGGCGGGCGGCTCAGCAGCAGGCTGATCTGCTCTGCAGCCACATTGCCCGCCTTGCCCAGACCGACCCGGTAGCGCGCCTCCACGTTGCCGCTGCCGCTTGGCAGACGCGCACCATGCACGCCGTCGCCGAACTGCACGCTGGCACCGCCGTTTTCGTCCAGGCGCACGGTGTAGCTGCGCTGGTCCGGGCCGGCGGCGGTGAATCGTGGCACCGGCTTCCACAGCAGGCCGTCCACCCTGACTTCGAGGGTGCTCGCGGTGCCGCTGGGGGTGGCCGCTGCGATATGGGTGAGTGGCGGCTGGCGCAGACTGAAGCGCTGCAGGCTGCGGCTGGCGTCGCCGCTGCCGAGCGCTTCGGGCTGGATGCGCATCTGCTTGCTGTCGCCCTGACTGGCCGGCGCAAGGTTGGCATTGATGCGCACCGTGGCCGGCAGATAGTCGTGGGTGAGGTCAGTGTCGAGGTGAAGAAGGGTGCGCCCCGCGCTGCTGTCGTTGCGCTTGATGCGCGCGACCTCGGCAGCACTGTTCAGGCTGACGCGATAGCGCTTGAAATCCTCGAACTCGAGTTCGGCGCTGAGGCGGTCGCGCGCGACCCGGATGGCAGCGAGGGCATCGCCCTGTTCCAGCCGCTGGCGCGCCGCGCTGTTTGCCGGCACCTCGGCCAGTACCAGACCGGACAGCGCAATCCAGCGTTCCGCAGGCAGATCGGGGTGATAGCCCGCGAGTTCGATGAGATGGCCGCGAACGAAGCCGGACAGGGGGCGCATCGCCCAGTTCATCTCCTCCGACTGTCCGAACAGCGTGGTTGCGCGCAGTTGATCGTTGAAGAGCTCGGGGATGCTCTCTCCCTGCAGGGTGAGCCGGGTGGATGTGGCCGACAGGGTGAAATCGGCGCGGGCGTCCTCTTCGGCCGTCCTGATGCGGTAGGCCTCCTCGTAGTTCGGGATGGACATGACGACCCAGCCACCTGCGAGCCATTTCGGATAGCTGGCGTCGAGATGAACCGAATGGATGTCGCGCGGGTACAGGCGCTGCGTTGGAATCACCGCCTTTGACACGCCGCTGGCAGACCATTCCAGCCTGATCGAGGCCGCGCCGCTGGCTTCATAGTATTCAAGGCGGATGTCGTGCTTGTGGTCGGCGCTGAGTTCGGCCTGACCTGTGCGTTCGGTCGGGCTCTGGTTGATCCAGAAGTCGACGATCAGCCGGCCGTCGATCCACAGTCGCACACCGTCGTCCGCAGTGACATGGAAGGTGTAGACGCCGGTGGTCGGTGGCGAGACCCAGCCGCTCCAGCGCACGGAGAAGTTGTCTGCAGGCATGGCCGGATCCGGCGCGCCGGCATGCCAGTCGAAGTTCACCACTGCGTCGGTGCGGGTCAGGACGCGCTGACGGAAACCCTTGCCGCGGTAGTACTCGCCGTAAAGCCCGGTGCCACTTGCCGTCGTGGTGGGTGGGTCGGAAATGTCGGACAGGGTAAAGCCGGGCCATTCCGGATGCTGGCCGATCGGCGGCTTGCTGTCTTCGGCGAGGCCGAGATAGGTGGCGCGCAGGCCCGAGGGCATGGCTCGCCAGTCGGGCGCGTTGTGACCGAAGAGGTGAGCGTGGCCACGCAGCACAAAACAGCGCGGATTGGTCGCCGCCGGACGCACCCCGCGCAGCGGACTGCCAAGCCCGTGATCGAGGGTCACAACGGTGTAGCCAATGTCGCTGGTGTCCGCCGGGTCTGCGGGCAGCACCTCGCGGATGCGGGTGACGCGGCGGAAATCCCAGTTCTCGTTGCCCGGGTCCTTGCTGCGCTCGTCGCCGACGATCAGCAGCGCATCGCCTTGCTGCAGACGGGTGGCGGTGCCGGCAAGGTAGAGGTGGCGCCCGCCCATGCGTGGCGGTACGGCCTCGCTGGCCAGCACCGGCAGGGCATTCCAGCGCGCCTGCGCATCGACCGCCTCGAGCGTCTCGAACACCTGCGCGCTCTCGTCCTGGGCGGGGATGCTCTGCGCCCGGGTGCCGACGTCGATGCGGGTGCTGGCAGGGGCGCCGGGCGCAGTTTCGAGGGTGAAGGCGAGCCAGGTGGATGCGGCGACCCCGGGGCGCAGTTCGTAGCCGATGGCGCGCGCCAGTTCGAGGATCGAGCGGCGTTCGGTGGCGGTGCGCAGGTAGTGCTCGTTGCCGATACGCTCCTGGTAGAAAGCGAGCACGTCGAGGACGGCTGCCCAGCTGTCGAGCAGTGCGATGGCGGGGTCGTCGCTGGCACGGGTGGTCAGCGCAGCCAGCGCCGGTTCGCGCGCGAGGTCTGCGAGCAGGCTCTGGCGAAAGCGGCCGTGGGTGCCGATGCGCAGCGCAAGCGCCGGCTGGCCGGGGGGCTGGGCGGTGGCGTCCGGCGTGAGCGGGACGAGACCGGTGCAGCAGCCGCAGTTTTCCGGGGTGCTCATGATCCGCCCTCCACGATGAAGCTGATCTGGCCGTTCTCGGGAAAGCTCGGGTCGCTGTCGGCGCGCAGCACTTCAAGCGATCCTGCGCTGATCAGGCCGGCGTCGCGCTCGCCATTGGGTTTGCGGCCCCAGCGCTGGAAGCGCTTCACCTGCACCGACGCCACGCCGGCGATCGCTGCCGCTTCTGCGACCACGGCCGAGAGATAGAGCGGTGTGCCGAAGGTGAAACGATCGGGGTGAAAGAAGCCGGGGGTGCCATCCCGGGTCTGGCCGGAAGTAAAGGCGGCGATCAGCGCGGCCTTCACATCGGCGGCGAAGTAGCTCGCGCGGGCACAGACCTGCAGCTGGATGTCGAGCGGCACGTGGACCGGGTCGGCGAAGGCGAGGTCGTGACCGGCAAGGCGGAAGCGTTCGAGAAAGGCGCGCAGCTCGATCTTGAACGCCTGGTCTACTGGCAGGCCGCCACGCCGGTCCACCATCAGGAACACGGTGTGCCAGCTGCCGGTCCAGCGCAGGCGGGCGGCGGCGCGCTGCACCGCGGGGTGACGCTCGGCAACGCGGGCGTAGTCGTCGGTGGTAACGGCGCGTTCCTGAGTGCGGAAGGCTTCGGGGGCGTTGAGCCGGATCGCGTCGAGCGCTTCGGCTTCGGCACCGCCTTGCGCCGGCAGCGGATTGCGCAGGCCGATGATGCCCAGCTTCAGCGCGGCATCGTCACTCACCAGCGCAGTGATGGCGTCGGCGCCGACATTGCCCTGGCTGCCTCCGCCCAGACGGTAGCGTGCAAGCAGGCGCTGCCCGGCGGGCGGCGCGGCGCCGAACCGGTTGTCGCCAAAGCGCAGCCATGCGCTGCCGTCGTTCTCGGTTTCGACCACGAACTCGCGCGCGAAGCGTTCGCTGCCGAGCAGATCGCGCACCGGTGTCCATGCGCTTGCGACCGGGTCGGGCTGATCGCCGAATACGGCGGTATCGTCGGCCTGCAGGCGCATGTTCGACGGCCGGGCACGGCGCGCATCCTGACGCAGCGTGGCGCTGGCCGAGAGCGACGCGGACATGGCGCGGTCGTGATCGTAGGGTTCGCTGAAGGCGAGGCCGCCATCCTTCAGCCGCGGTCGCCACGGGCGGCGCAGCGCGCTGGTGCCGCCATCTGCAACCGTGTCGGGCACGACCGCCTGCCACGGCCGCGTCAGGCCGTGATCGGCCAGCACCACGTTGCCGCGGGCGAGGGCAATCGCCTCCTTGACCACGGCGCCACCGACATCGAACTCGTGGCTGACGCAGAGCGGGAAAGGCAGCGCATCGTCCTGATGCCAGCTCACCAGCAGCAGGGCGGTATTGGTGAGATCGTCGTGACCGGTGCCGACCGAGGTCAGTCGCACCGGGTGACGATGGCTGCGGTCGGCATCGGCGGGCTTGCCGGTGACCGGGCTGAGGATCTCCTCGAGAATCAGCACATCGCCCGGCACCAGCGCCAGCGCCGGCGTGTTGACCAGGGCGGCTGCGGTGGCGCCGCGCGCAAGGCAGTAGCCGGGGTCGGCGAAGTCGTGGATCGCGATGCGGCTGTGCGCAGCGTGCAGTACCTGATCGTGCAGGGTCTCGAAGACCTCGATGCCCGGCAGCGGAAGTTCATCGAGCAGCGCCGTGCGCCGCACCGGCGCGCCACCATCGGCGAGCGCAAGCAGGGTGGTGCCGGCTGGCAGCGCGCTGCCCTCGGCTGGCGCGCCCGCATCGAGGGTGACGAAGGTCCGTGCATTGCAGCCGTCGTGAATGGCGTAGTCGAGCAGGCGTGCGTGGCGGCGCAGGGAACTGCGGCGGCGGGCGGTGCCGAGATAGGCTTCGGTAGCCACCGCATCCTGGGTGTAGGACAGGTGATCGCCGACGTAGGCGAGGGTTTCAATCAGGGCCACGGTGAAGTCGGCCGGGCTGCGCTCGGTGAAGTCGGGCACGAGCTGCGCCATGCGGTCGAGCATCAGCTTGCGGAAGCTGTCGTAGTCCTTGGCGAGGTAGTCGAGGCGAGGCTCAGGGGGTGACCCCGGCGGGCAGGTGGCGTCGTCTGCACAGTCGAACTCCGACGGGCAGCCGGCCTTGAAGTTGATGCGGATGCTCGACAGGCAGATGTCGAAGCCGGGCGCGGGCGCATCGGGCTCGGCGCGGTTGATCAGCGACAGGGTGTACCAGGAGAAATCGCCGGCCTTGTCCACCGTGATGCGGATCTCGTTCCCGGCGAGCACCGGGTCTTGCGCGAGTCGGATGCCGGTGATGCGCACACCGCCGTCGATGCGCACGTTTGCGCGCGAGATGCCCGCCACCGGATGCACGCACACCACGCGCAGGCTGCGCTGGTCGACGGACGCGATCTCGACGTAGTCGATGCCGTTCCTGCCCGGCGGCTGCTGATCACGCAGGCGTTGCAGGCGGCGCGGGTTGTCGCTGCGGAACTGGCGTTTCATGGCGCACCCCGGCTGAAGCGTGCCAGGCGGCGGTCCTGGCCGCTGCGGCTGACGTACTGCACCTCGACCGCCAGCAAGGCGTCGTCATGCTCGACGGTGACCGCTTCGACCACGATCCGTTCGCCCAGCCATTGCTGAAGCGCACTATGCACGGTCATCTGCAGGGCGGCGGCGAGGGTGTCGCTGTTGGGCGCGAACACCAGTTGCAGCAGGCCGCAGCCGAAGTCGGGGCGGTTCACCCGCTCGCCCGGAATGGTGAACAGCACCTGCTCGATCATGTCGCGCAGGTGGGTGTCCTCGTCCGCTTCGGCGCTGCGGCCGCGGTGGTCGGGCTGGAAGGGAAAGTGAAGGCTCATCTCACATCCCCGTGACCCGCGTCTGCGTCGTCGCCACCGTCATCGGCGTGCCGGTGGGGGCGCAGATCGACGGCGAGCTCTGCAGCAGCGCGGGCTGACCGCCAATGAATACCCGTGTTGCGCCCATCAGCCATTGCCCGCTTACGCACGGACCGTTGCCGGCGGAGGGCGGCGGCATGGCGCAACCGGCGATTACATAGGGTGCGCCGAGCGTGGTCGCGGGCTGGCCGGACAGCAGCACCCGTGGATTGGGTGAGCTCGGTGTGGCCTGACCGCCGTGGGCACAAAGGACGGTGGCACCGAGGTGGAGGAGGAATCCGGGCATGTTCGTATCGTCCTCGTCGTGGTTGTCAGATCACCGTGAGGGCGCCCTGATTGATGCTCACCGTCGGGCCGGTGAGCATGATGGTTGCGCCCTGACCGTTGGAGATGGTGATCCCCACCTCGTTGATGGAGATCATCGCGCCGGTCATGGTCTTGAGCAGGATGCCGCCTGTGGGACCGGGCAGATCGGAGATCATCAGTCCGTTCTGGTTGCCGGTCTGCAGCACGATGCTCGGCGAAACCGGCAGACCGGCCAGCGCCAGCGCCGGGACTTCGGCCGCAGAGCCCCAGAAGCCGCCGACCCAGATCGGATAGTCGGCGTCGCCCTGTTCGAACTCGACCCACACGCCGGCGCCGATCTGGGGCAGCACGAAGGCCCCGCTCTGCACGCCGGCGAAGGGCACGCAGGGCATGGCCCAGGATGACAGCGCCGGGCCGAGCACATCCGGCACCTGAACCTGGATGCGGCCCATCTGCATGGGGTCGATGTTGTTGACCACGACCCCGCGGAACTTGCCGAAATGACGTGTCTTCTCGCTCATGCGGGCACCAGTGGCAGGGTGGAGACAAGGCCGTTGCGGGCCAGTGAAAACGACTGCCGGAACTCGCCGGCCTTGAGGCTGCTGCTGACGCGCTTGACGTAGTACAGACCGTCGAAGGCCATGCCGGCGCCGCGCACACCCACCAGCTGGCGAGCCTTCAGGATGTGGCCGTAGCGCAGCACGTCGAGGCTGCCGTTGCCGGTCACAGCGTCTGCCGAGGACGCGGCTGCAGCAGCCAGGCCCTTGCCCAGGGCCGCAATCGGGGACAGCTTGGCCGTCTCCTTCATCAGCCTGAGGCTTTTGACCATGGGTGGAATCAGGCCCAGTGGCGGGTTAGCCAGGCTCACGTCGGGCACCGGAAGCGGAATCGGAAACTTGGTGATCGGGTTCTGGATGAACACGATCGGCATTTCCGCATCGGACTGGTTGACCGCGAAGGAGAGCGACTCCACGTTGGTGTGTACGTCCATGCCGGTGTTCAGCGCTGGCTGCACCGGGCCGAGCCGGATCTCCGGCCCCCAGTAGGCGATGTTGGCGCCGGGCAGCGGGCCGGGTTCGATGTAGAACACATGGCCGGCCTCGCGGGCGAGCTGGCGGGTGTAGGCGAGGTCGGTGCCTTCGTGGGTGGGAATGCGGTCGACCGGAATCGGCACATCCTCGAACACCGAGGGGATGATCACCGGCAACATGCCGTACAGCCCGTAGCGGGCGACGATCAGCGCCACGCGCGCGGCGGGTGGCATGGCCGGATAGGGCAGGCCGCTCATGTCCTGCTTGTCCATGGCCACGGTCAGATCCTCACCGGTAATGGTGAGGCGTCCCTGACCCGGCTCGTTGCCGCCGCTGATCTCCTGGCGGGTGATGAGTCCGTCCATCAGTACCGTGGGCAGGCTGTTGAGCGTGGCGACCAGGATGACCCGCAGCCAGGGGACCTGCCCGCCTGCGATCAGCAGCAGGGTGTGCAATGGCGAGCGGCTGTCGATGGCGAAGGCGAGCTGGAAGCCGCTCGGGCTGCCTGCCGCCGAGGTCACTTCGACGCTCTCGAGTGCGTCCATGACCGGCTTCGGTGCGGGCACGGGCACGCCCGGTCCCACCAGCAGCGTGAGCTGGATGCCCTTAAGCACCGCCGCCACCATTGCCAAAATTGCCGCCGCCGCTGAGTCCGGCAGGCAGGGTCAGGCGCAGCACGCGGCCGGGTGTTTCCAGCTCGTCCGGAATCTGCGCATCGTTGCCGTCAGCGATGCGCCAGAACTGCACCGGGTCGCCCAGATTCGCGGCCGCAATGCGATCGAGGCGCTCACCGGCCTCCACCCGCACTTCGCCCATGCTCACCAGGCTGGCCGGGTCGGGGATGAAACGGCGGCGCAGAAAGACGCGCTTCTCGCCGTCGGCGGTCGTCAGTTCGCCCGTGGCCACCCCGGCGTAGCGGCTGTTGGGCGGGAAGCGTTCGATGCTCATGGCAGCGACGTCAGGCCGACGGAGGACAGGCTGCCGGTGGCGGTCCCCGCGGCGAGACGTTCCTTGCGTTGCTGATAAACCATGTACAGATGTCCTCCCTTGTCGCCGAAGCCCAGATCGCCCACATGCAGCACCCGCAGACCCAGCGAAACCCTGGCGCGGATCGGGTTGAGGCTGGCGTCGAAGGCTTCTTCGGTAATCGAGAAGTCGGTGATCCGCACCGGCACCACGCGCTCCCGGCTCCACACGAACAGGGTGAGCGGTGCGACGGTGGGCGCGATTTCGAGCGTGCCGAGACTGGCCAGCAGGTTGTTGTGGATCAGCGCCGCGCTGTCCGGATAGACGATGGTCTCGAGGGCGGCGAGCTGGCCGTGGATGCCGGATGCGGTCACCGCCGGATGCTGGTCGGGGACTTCGAGCTGGTCGGTGGCGTCGATCTCGGCATCGAGCCTGATGGTCTCGGTCGGCGGTCCTTTGAGCCGCAGGGCTTCGGAAAACGTCCCGCTCTGTTCCGCGGTCTGCGGCTGCAGCGTGCGGCTCAGGGTCTCGGGGTTGTACTGCAACGAGATCACCCGCTGCACCGCACCGCTGGATGGATCGATCAGGATCAGGCCGCCGCGCAGCAGGCGGGGCGAGAGGGGGCTGCTCATTTGCTCAGACTCCCTTGGCGGGTCTTGCTGTCCATGTTCGCGAGGTCGTCGGGCAGGGTGCCTTTGGCATCGCAGTCCATGTAGAAGATGTCGTAACCCGTAAGCGGGCGGTTCGCGTCGTAGGCTTCCTGAAGACCAAAGTCACGCAGTTCCTTCAGCGCATCGTCCTTTGTCGTCGCGGTCAGTTCGGTGGAGGCGCTGTTCGAGATTGCCTGGTAGGTCTTGCCGTGCTTCAGCAGGGCCATCGCGTGCGCCGCACGGCCGTTGTCGCTTGGCTTCACCGCCATGTAGCCGATCGGCGTGAAGCCGCTTGACGTGAGCAGGCGCACGCCGTAGGTCGCCAGCACATCGCAATCGACCTTGAGCTGCGAATTCCGCGGGCCCGCTGCCGTGAGCTTGGTAAGGTGCCCCGATTTGTCAGGCTTGATGTCCTCGGACGCATCCGGTGGCACATGCCAGGTGAAGGCCTCCGTGATCTGCTTGAACAGCGCCTTGGCTGCTGCCGGGTTTCCGGGATTCTGCTTGTCTACCGCCTGACCGATCTTCTCGGTGTTTGCTTCAAGCCAGGCCTTGAGGACACCGATGCTGCGCGATGCGGGTGCCGGGATCGCAATGCCGGAAGCCTTCGACAGCGCGAGAACGTCTTCGACCGTGACGCGCTGTTTGTTGCCGATGGACCACGCCAGCGTATTCGCATCCGGATTGATCGTCTTGCCGCCAGTCTGGATCTGCGCACCCTCGACGAAGTAAGCCTGTTCTGACACAGCCCGCAGCAAGGCGCTGCGCTTGTCCGTCATCATCCATTCGGTGAAGTCGGTGCGGCTCGCAGGATGGTAGAACATCACCTGGGCAAGCTTCAGGGGCAGATCAACGTCGGTGGCATAGGCCTTCACGATGACCTTGAGCGCTGCATTGATCTTTGCCGCGCCCAGCTTGGCCGCATATTTGCCCTGATCGGTCGTCAGCCGGGTGAACAGTCCATGATCACCAAGCGAACTCGCGTTCGCTGCCTGGAACTGAGCGATGGTGGTGATCTGCGCATCCGATACCTTGGCGGGGTGGCCGAGTACGGCCTGATAGACAAACTTGCGCACGCCTGAATCGGTGATCTTCGGGGCGAGTGCCATTGCCTCGTCGATGAATCCGGCAGCTGCGAGGTCTGTCGCGAGCATCTGCGCACGGGATTCCTTCTGGAAGACTTTCGGGCCGCTGTTATCCAGAATCCGTCCAGCCAGCTTTTCGGCCTTCTGGAAGTTGCGCTTCCATTCGGCCTTGGCCTTTGCGTCCTTGGGCTCCTCGAGCAGATTCATGCTCTTGTCGTGGGTGATGGAGAATCCGTAGCTCTGGAGGTTCATCGCATAGTCCGGATGGGTCGGGTCGAGGCCCTTCGTGTCCGTCACGCGTTTTGCCAAGGCCTCGTCGATCTCCTCGTCCAGCGTCTTGTGCTCAAGGCGGGGATGCGCTTCGCCAGCCTGTTGCACGACATGCGCGAGTTCATGGGCCAGCAGCGCGCGGCCGGCTGCGCTGCCGGGAGACCATTGCCCCGGCGCGAGGGCGATGTCCGAGCCCCACGTGATGGCGCGGCTGCCCGCCGCATGCACGGCTTCTGCGCTTGCACCGCTCGCAAAGATGCGCACACGGGAGAAGTCGTGTCCGAATCCGCGTTCAAACTGCGTGCGCAAGGCCGGCGGGATTGGCTGCGGGCTGCCCTTGGGGAGCGGGCTGTGCGTGCCCGAGCGGTCGGGTATCAGGCCGCGCTCACGCACAGGTTCGGTGTGGCCGGCGAGGGTGTCGAATGCGCGGATCGCACTGCGATCGGCAGCGGACTCCCGCGCCGGGCGATCCGGCGCGGATGCGGTGTCGCGAATCGAAGCGGTGTGCAGGCGGTTCATGACGTTTCCCCGCCAGTCCCGGTCCCGCCCGCAGGAGGCTTGATGTTGAGCGCCTCCACAGTGGTGCGGGCGAGCGTCGCGGCTCGCAGGTCAGCTGTGCTTCCAGTCTTCACACTGCTGCGTGCCGGGACGAGTGAAGACGCCGACACGCCGCTCGCGATACGGGCTGCGATCTGCTGTTCGAGGGCGGCGATGTACTCGCGCTGCTGCGCCGGGCTGAAGCCGGGGGGGAGGCTCAGATGGTCGATGTGAAGATGAAGCTTTGTCATGTCCATCCCCTCGTCTCTGCATCGGTCAGTGGGTGTTCGCGTTTCGCGGCATCGCCATGAGCGGCCTGGAGAAGGTGCTGCATGCCGATGGCGTCGCCGGCGTCAGCGGCAAGAAACGCCGCAGACAGCGCAATGTTGCGGATGCTGCCCCCCGTGACCGACAGCCGGGCCAGCTTGTCGAAGTCGAGTGTGGCGGTGGGGGCTGCCGGCGGAAAGGCGCGTTTCCACAAGGCGAGGCGCTGCCCTGAATCGGGAAACGGAAACTGAACGACGAAGCGCAGGCGGCGCGTGAAGGCGCTGTCCAGGCTCGACTTCAGGTTGGTGGTGAGGATTGCAAGGCCGTGGTACGACTCCATCCGCTGCAGCAGGTAGCTGATCTCGATGTTTGCGTAGCGATCGTGGCTGTCCTTGACCTCGCTGCGCTTGCCGAACAGCGCGTCGGCTTCGTCGAAGAGCAGGATGGCGCCGCAGTCTTCGGCTGCGTCGAAAATGCGACGCAGGTTCTTCTCGGTCTCGCCGATGTACTTGCTCACCACGGATGACAGGTCGACGCGGTAGAGGTCGAGCTGCAGGGCGTTGGCCAGGACCTCTGCCGCGAGCGTCTTTCCGGTGCCGCTCTCGCCCGCAAACAGCGAGGCCAGACCGAGCCCGCGACTGCCTGTCCCGGCGAAACCCCAGCGCTCGAACACGACATGACGCTGGCGGACATGCGCCGCAATCTGCCGCAGGACGCCAAGCTGCGCATCGGGCAAGACCAGATCGTCCCAGCCTGCCTCGGTCGACAAACGCTGCGCAAGGGCGTCGAGCGCGCTGTTGGTTTCCTGCCTGCAACGCTGCCACAAGCCCGACCCGATGGCGGGTACTTGTGCGCGGTTTGTGCGCGATGCATTGGAGGCTTCGAGGGCGATGGCCTGCAACGCGTGGCTGGAAAGACGGAAATGGCTTGCAGTGCGCTCAAGCTCGGCGCTGTGTTGCTCGACGGTTTCCGCATCGAGCGCGTCCGTCCACAGCGCGTGACGCTCCCCGCCGGCGGGCTTGTCCACGCGGAAACGGCGTGCCGGTCGAACCGTTGCCAGGCCGCTATTGCCGCACGCGAAACAGGTCCCGCCGACATGCTCGAGAATGCTGCGCGCCGCAGCAGTTGCATCAGGACTGTCGGTGGTGAAGGACATGATCAAGGCCACGCCAAGCAATCGTGCTTCGCGTGCCCAGAGCGTCTGCAGTGCGCTGCGTTCATCCGCTGCGCGCGGAATGTCCTCTGCATTCAGCACCCGGCACCCAAGACCGAGGGCGCTTGCTGCGCGCGCGGCGATATCGCGCTGAGCCATCGGATCGTCGCCCTCGAACAGGATGAGGGGCGGTGTCCGGCGGTTCGACGCTGCGTCCGTCAGGGTATCGATCACCTGCCGGGTCACCAGCCTGTGGCTCGGCGGCTGCAGGTGCACTGTGTCGACCGTTGAGACGAGCGGTGACAGCCGGCGGTCAAGTTCGTTGATGCCTGCCAGGAAGTGGAGAATGCGTTCGTCGATGCGCAGCCGTGCCGTCGCCAGGCCCGGCGTGGGGTCGATCTCGATCAGGCGCCAGTGGCGCAGCGGCGAATGCGGTGACAGCGCGCTCCAGTGCGGTGCCCGCAGCGCTGCCAGTGCGAGCCCGAAGCTCGCCCAGGGGCGGCCCTCATCACCATGCCCGTGCGCACATGCCAGTGCCACTCCGGCATCCATCTCGACGCCTGCACACAGCAACAGCAGATCGCGCTCGAAGCCTGACAGGTCGAAGCAGCCTGTGAGCTGGTCAATGGCGCCGTGCTCGTGCAGTGCCTGCACATGCCCGGTCGAGCGGGCGCGGGTCGAAGGGACGGCGGTGGCTTCCGGTTGGAGCAAGGCCCTGAGGCGCGCGAACTCATGAACCAGCCGTTGCTGGTTGGCGCTGACCCAGTCCGGAGCCATGGGGGCGTTCATGGCAGCGTGATCCTGCGGTCGAGATAGGACACCGGTTTGCTCGCACGGTCGATGATCGGGCTTTCGAAGCCATCCACCCGCAGGCGTACGAGGTGCGTGGTGCCGGGCGCGGGGGCGTTGTGGAGCTTGAAGGTGAGACGGCTGCTTGGGGCAAAGACCGGATCCGCACTGAGCTCGTGATCGCCCAGAATCAAGGAGACCGACTGCCCCGGACGCAGCGCCGGGACGACATCCATCACCAGCGTGACGGTCGTGCCGTCACGGACTGCACTGAAGGGGGGCAGCACCGGCGTCGGGGCCAGCGCAAGCGGCAGCTGGTTGGTGGTGCGTGCGTGGTCGTCTTCCGGGCGCAGCAGGGACATGCTCAGACGGTAGAGGCCGGCAGGCAGATCGGGTGGGACGGTGAAGCGGATCTGATTGCTGTTGCCGCCGTCGATCGCGAGGCTGCGACTGAGCTGCAGCGCCGCAATGCTCAGCGTAACGTGGCGGTCTGCGCCGTCGAGGTGATGGCCGTCTACGCGAACCTCACTGCCCGACGTCGCCACCGGATGGCCACCGGCCGGAATGACGGCCTCGAGCGTTGGCAGTGGCGGTACCTTCCCGGTGAACACACTGACTCCACGCTCGCGTCCCGACGCGGGTTCGACGCCGCCTCTGCTGAGTACCGGAAGCGCGCTGCGCGCCGGCTTGACCGATTCGATCAGCACCACAGACACCTGGAACGCTGCCGTGGGCCGGTAGCGTGCCTGCAGCGCGGACCACAGGCGGGACATTTCTTCGCTGCCGATTGCCGATGGCGTGATCCTGAGCAGTTCCACCTGCTCGGCGAGGTCCGCACTGCGCAGGCTCTGGTAGATGGTGGGGAGAATGGCACCGTCGACGATCTCGGGCTGCAGTGCGCGACGGATTGCTTCGCGCGGGATGACCGGGTTTTCGTGCAGCAGTTGCAGGGCGTAGCCAAGCAGTACCTCGGCCTGCAGGTCTGCGCGCCCATAGGCCGTCAGCAGGTAGTGCAGGTCGAGCGCCAGCGGCGGGTTGCTGATGCGCCCACCGGCGCTGTCGCGGCTGCGCAGGGCAGCGTTGCGCCACGCCGGATTGGGTGTCACCTGGTGCAGAAAGAGGTTGAGCTGCGGCGCCGTCTTGTCGTCCAGCGACACCGTGTCGGGTGCGCCGGCGCTGACCATCACACCGGCGCCCAGTGCGTCGTTGATGGCATGGTCGATCAGGCCCGAGTCGAGCAGGTCCTTCAGGACGGCAGTGACACCGGCAATCGCAAGCGCATTGCTCATGATCCGCCTCCCTGACGACGGGCGAGATAGTCGGAGAGCGACAGTGGCGCCGGGCCGCGACGCTGCGGCGGCGGAGGCGCCGGGCGTTGCGGAGGATTGATCTCCAGGCGACCGATCGTGATGTGGACCTCCGGTGCCGCATCCGTGTCATCGGCCGGCTTGCGTGGCTGCGCCTCGCTCCGCAGGCGTTCGGACGCAGCAGCCGGCCGGACCGGCGATCCCGCTGCCCGCGCGGGCACGGAGCGGGTCGGCACGGCGTCGTTTGCGGTCGGTTCGGCCTCGTCCTGTGCGGCTGGCGTGGATTGTCTTGCGGGCGAAACCAGACGCTCGATCAGGCTGTCGAGGTCCCGGCTTGAGCCCGCACGCAGGGGCGTCGCGGCGGGCTGCACTTCCGACTGCGGCTGGCGTGCCTCGGGTGGTGCGAGCGCAGCGGGACGTGTGCGATGGGGCGTGTCCGTGAATGGGGCGTCGAAGGCTGGCCTTGAGTCGGTGTCCGGTGTTGAGCCGCTGCGGGTGGGCTGAGCGCGCTGGCGCTCGGGCGCTGGACGGTTCTCGCGTTCGCCTGGACCGGGCGTGTCGGGCTGTGCCAGCGCTGTGTGCTGGAGGGCGGCGGCGCGCGGGGCCGGGGAGGGGAGCAGGGGCTGTGGTGTGCGTTCGGCGTCTGCCATGTGCGGGGCGGGCGTCATGGACTGAGCGAGAGCGGCGCCGCGGTGTGGTGTGGAACGGCCGTTAGTGTCCGGCTGTGACAGGCCATGCTCGAAGGCCGGCGCGAGGCCTTCCTCCATCGGGGCGCGTGTCGCTGCGGTCGCATAGGGCAGCGTTGCACGGCTGCGCGCCCGGTGGCTGATGCCGAGGCTGCGTCTGGCGAGTTGAAGGAGATATCCGCTCATGTCGCCCTCAACCGATCAGGTCCAGATAGGCGGCACGCCGTGCCGGGCTCAGGGCGAGGATGTCGGCTTCGCGCCAGCCGTAGGCGAGGGCCAGCCGATGGACCGCATGCAGCAGCTCACGTGCGCGGGCGCCGAGTTCGTCCCAGAACCAGCTGCCGACATCGAGCAGGGCGTCCCAGTGCTCGCCGCATTCGCTGCAGTGCATGCCGAGGCGGATGTTTGCTGCCGGGTCCAGGTCTTCCATCAGGGCTTCGAGCGCGGCGGTCTGCGCGGCCGTGATGTCTTCGCTGCCCGCAACATGGCAGCGCGCGAGCAAGCGCCGGGCGACGCGCTCGGGTTCGCCCGCCGCGAGCGCCAGCGCCTGGTCGCGGCTCGAAGGCAGGCGCCATTGACTGCCATCGAGTTCGATCAAGGCATCGTCCGTCGGCAGCGGCAGTGCGGCCAGCAGCGTGTCGCCATCAACCGAGAACTCCATCATTGCGCCACAGCGCGGGCAGGCATCGTAGCCGTCGATCTGCGCGCCGAAGGTGGCGTTGCGCAGTGCCAGCAGGCGGGCTTCGCGCCAGCCCACCGGATGGTCGGCAAGCCCGTCCGGCGCCTCCTCGGGCAGTCCCAGGGCGAGCGCAAGCAGTGCGCGGTCTATCGGATGCCGGGACTGACCGGCGTCCCACAGATAGAGGAGTTGCGAAGCGCTGAGTGGCCGCATAAGCGGGCTCCGTCAGGCCGGCTCGACGTAGCTGGGTTCACTGGGTTCGCTCACTTCGTAATCCCGCTCCCAGCCCTCGTTCTCGAGCTTGATCTGCTGGATCGCCACCGCGTTGGCATTGGCGTCGAGGTCGGGCAGGGCCTGATACTCGGACACCCAGCAGCGGAACACCTTGTACGCCAGCGCGAGCTGGCCGGCTTCGTTGTAGACCTCGATGATCAGGTCCTTGCGGAAATCCTTCAGGGAGACTTCGCTGCCGAGACCCGAGCCGAGGTTCCAGACCTTGTTCGCCCACTGCTCGAAGTCCTTGTCGTGGGTGACGCCGCGCTCAAGCGTGATGGCTTCGAACTTGCTGCGTCCCGGCGACTTGCGCGAACTGGACGGGTCGCCCCCTTCGCGGTGCTCGACGACTTCGGTGCTGCGTTTGAGCGCGGACACCTTGCTGATGCCGGCGACGTAGCGGCCGTCCCATTTCACGCGGAATTTGAAGTTCTTGTAGGGATCGAACCGTTGCGAATTGACGGTGAACTGCGCCATGGTGCGGCCTCCTCGAATGCGGTGACGGGTATGCGGGGCGATGGGTCAGTGCGCCTACACCTGAATCTGTCCGGCGAGTTGCTGAATGCTGATGACGACGAATTCCGCCGGTTTGAGCGGCGCGAAGCCGACCAGGATGTTCACCACGCCGCGGTTGATGTCGTCCTGCGTCGTGGTCTCGCGGTCGCACTTCACCAGGTAGGCGTCACGCGGTGAGGAACCCTGGAAGGCCCCCTGGCGGAACAGCCCGTTCATGAAGGCGCCGATATTGAGCCGGATCTGCGCCCACAGCGGTTCGTCGTTGGGTTCGAACACCACCCACTGCGTGCCGCGATAGAGCGACTCTTCGATATACAACGCGAGCCGTCGCACGGGCACGTACTTGTACTCCGAGCTCATCTGGTCCGCACCGCGCAAGGTGCGCGCGCCCCAGCACACTGCGCCATAGACGGGGAAGGTACGCAGGCAATTCACGCCGAGCGGATTCAGGCTGCCGTTCTCGCCGTCGGTGAGCGTGAGCGCCAGCGACTGCACGCCGGACAGGTTGGCATCGGTGCCCGCGGGCGCCTTCCACACGCCGCGGCTGCCGTCGGTGCGGGCGTACAGGCCGGCGATCGTGCCGCTCGGCGGTGTGAGCCGCGGCTTGCCGTTCTTGAGCGGGTCGGCCACATGGGTCCAGGGGAAGTACACCGCGGCATGGTCGGATTTCGGCAGGTCGGTGCCTGAGGCCGACTGGACCATGGTGGCCACGTCGGTGGCCGAAGGCGGGGCGTCGATGATGAAGAAGGCCCGGCGCTCCTGGCAGTAGCTCGTTGCATCGGCCAGCACGCCACTGTCGGTAATGCCGGGCAGGACCAGCAGGTTGAACAGATCGACGTCTTCCAGTGCGTACAGACCCTCGCGCTTGCTTCGGCTGCCGATGAAGGCGGGGTAGATGTCGGCCGCGGCATAAGGGGTCTCGCTGCCGCCGCCGAGGAAGGCGTCGGTGGGCGGCGGCGACAGGACGGCGCCTGTGAGCAGGTGAAGGCCGGTTGCGATGTCATTGCTCGCGGCGGCGCTCACGGCGATCGCCGAGCCCGCGCCACGCGAACCGGACGCAAGCACCAGCGTGCTGCCCTGAACGCTCGCCACGAAATCGCGATAGGCGGGGTTGCCGGGTTTGAGCGCACGAACCGCTGCCTGCAGACGGGCGGCGACATCGGCCATTTTCGCCCCGAGGTTGGCGCCGACCGCGGGGGCAACGCCGATATCCACGAGGTCGGGCCCATAGCCGTCGAGGCTGATGCGAAGGCTGCTGTGCGTCGCATCGGGCAGCGCGTCCAGATCGTTTGCGGCGAACGCACCGCTGGTCAGCGTTGCGGGGTCGGGCAGTCGTGCCGGCCGGATTGCGGCGACCGCATCGGCTTCGATGCCGCCTGCGGCCGCGCCCAGCTTGAGCACGCCCGCAGCATTGTTGCGCGCGCCGGCCAGCACCCGTACCGAGGAGAACTCGCCCCCGCTGCCCGAACCCAGAACGAGGGTGGAGCCGGTGCGGGTGCAGGTGAAGTTGAGCAAGGCCGGCTTGCCTGCTGCCTGTGCCCGGACCTTGGCCTGGATAGCCGCGGCAAGGGTGGTCAGGCGCTGGATTGCGGTGCCGCCGGCGATGTCCGCCGGCAGCGTGATGCTGACGGTGACCGACGGCAAGCCGTTGACCACCACCCGGAAGTCCGTATGCGTGGCGTCAATCACGGTAGCAACATCTGCAATCGCGCCGCTGGTTGAGGTGCCGGCGGGCAGTCCGTCGAGGGTTGCCTGAGGGACATCGCGGCTGACCTTCACCAGTTGCGACACGCCATTCATCAGGTCCGGCAGATAGCGCGCATCGGCCGAATTCATGGACACGTTGGCGTACTGTTCGGCGCGTCCGTCACTGCTGCGGATCACGCTGAGGTTGAAGGTGCTGTCCGGCAGTGCGGTGGCGTAATCCACCCGCAACTGGATGTCGTTGCCGGATACACCGGCGTCGAGCGCGGTGACCGTCAGCACGTTGGCTGCGGTGCTGCTGAGCAGGGTCCGGCTCGCGGGTGAGGCGTCCTTGACCACGCGCACGATCCACGCGTCCGAGCCGCCGTTGCCAAAAAACTGGCGCACGCCGTAGCTCATCTCGGAGTCGGCGGACAGGCCGCCAAAGTTGCGCTCGAAATCCGCGAAGCTGTGGATGCGAACCGCCTTGTTGACCGGACCGCGCGGTGCGGCACCGAGGAAGGCTGCGACGGAGGTGGCAACGCTGGAAATGGTGCGAACCCCGCTCGGAATTTCCTGGATGTAGACCCCGGGGGCGGCGAACTGGACGGGCATGACGGGCTCCTTTTCCGGGGCTGCCCCGATGGGCCACCCCGTCGTGATCGGGCAAAGCCGAACCGGTCGGAGACTGCGTTCCGTGCGCAACGGTGCGACCGGAACCCCTGATCGATCCAGCTTCCTGGAACACCCTCAAAGGCGGGCGGAAAGATGCGCATGCGGTCTGCTCAGCCGCCGTGACGGCGCACGGCGGCTTGCGTTCCTGAATCAATCATCCCATTCACATCGGTCAGTGCAGGTGCGGACGAAAACGCCATGCGATGTGGCTGCCCGGCCTGCAGGTGACAGTCAGCGTCTGGCCGGCCCCGGTTCTTTTTCGACAGGCGGGATGCGGCGCCACGGCGTCACCTGGAAGTGCTTGCTCCCGGTGACGTCGCCGATGCTGACAGCTTGAACTTAGACAAGGAGCAGTGGAAACTCAATGTGATATTTTTGCTTGACATGCCGGATTCGATGGGGTTTGAGTGCTGCGGCGGGTGCGCACCGCAAGCCACTCAAGGGCGGAGCCGTCAGGCGTGAGGCGGGGACGGGCTCAGGCTCAGGCGGGCGTGTCCGCGACCACCGCCGACATGTGGCGGTTGCGGCCGGATCGTTTGGCGGCATACATCGCATCGTCGGCCGCGCGCAGCAGGGCTTCGATGGTGGTGCCGGCCTCGGGGAAGCGCGCAATGCCGATGCTCGCGCCGATGTGTATCGCTTCGCCCTCTATCGTCAGTGGCTGCGACAGTGCGTGCAGGATCTTGTCGGCCAGCATGTCCGCATCGCCGGGCTCGCGCAGGCTGGGAAGGATGATGGTGAACTCGTCACCGCCAAGGCGCGCGACGGTGTCGCTCTCCCTGACCTGGGCCTGCAGGCGTTCGGCCACGGCAATCAGCAGGGCATCGCCCGCGGCGTGGCCAAGCCTGTCGTTGACCGCCTTGAAGTGGTCCAGGTCGAGGAACATCAGGGCGCCGCTGCGGGCCTCCCTGCGCGCCAGCGCCAGTGCCTGGCCGAGGCGGTCGATGAAGAGCCCCCGGTTTGGAAGGTCGGTCAGCGGGTCGTGATGGGCGGTATGTTGCATCCGCTCCTCGGTGTTCTTGCGCTCGGTGATGTCTTCAAGAATGGCAACGTAGTGTGTGACCGTTCCATTGGCATCCAGCAGGGGCGTGATGGTCTGGTCCACCGTGTAGCGTGTGCCCGTACTGTGGGTGTTGATGAGTTCGCCATGCCAGGTCTTGCCGGCGGTGATCGAGTCACGGAAACGTGCATGGAAGTCCGGGTTGTCGTCCTTCGCGCTGAATATCATCGGATTTGCACCCAGGATCTCGGCTTCGGAGAAGCCGGAAAGGGTCGAGAGCGCGCGGTTGCCCCACAGGATCGTGCCGCTGCCGTCGGTGATATAGGCCGCATTGGCGACATTGGCCAGCGCGGTGTTCAGCAGGGTCAGCCACTCCTGCTGTACCGCGGACTCGAGTGAGACACCGACGCGATCCGCAAGGCCCTTGAGTGCCTGCAGCGTGCTGGCGTGACTGAAGCACCCGTTCCGACGGCCGTAGAACGTGAGGACACCCCAGGGCTTGCCGCGCAGCATCAGCGGCAGAAGGATGGATTCGCCGGCGCCGAGCGCATGGATGCTGCCCTCGCAGCCGTGACATCCGGCGTCGGCAAAATCCACGATTTCCGGTTCGCCGCTGCGCATCACCATGGAGGCAGGGTGGCAATGAGGCGCGTCGTCCCAGCGCAGGGCGGCCTTGCTCAGACCCTCGAGTGCGCCGCCCGCCTCGGTGTCCGAGGTGGCGATCACGGTGAGGCGGCCGTCTTTCTCCGCGCGCCCGATCCAGGCGCCGATAAAGTCGAAGACGGGCACGATGCGCTGGCAGAAGATACGTGCAATTTCGGCCAGTTCCGTTTTTTGCTGCAGGAGGAGATTGTCCATGCGGTTGAAGGTGGCCTCGATCGCAGTATTGCGCTCGTGCTCTGTCGTGTCCCGGGCGTAGATTGCGATGCTCTCAACCCTGCCGCTGTCGTCCTTGACCGGATAGAGGTTGTTGTCGAAGAAGCGTCCGTCGCGGCGGTCGTTCAGGTGCGTGGGCTCTCCGCTGATCACGACCTGCTGGATCGCAGCATTACGTGGCGCGACCAGCGCAGGTGGCAGATAGTCGAAGAAGTTCCGGCCACTCATGTCTTCGGGGGTCAGGTTGAAGCGCTGTGCGGCACAGGTGTTGATCTCGAGAATCACACCCGCGGGGTCGAGGAGCAGCACGGATTCGCTGCTTGCGTCGAGGAGCGCACGCATGCGCGCCCGGCTTTCGCGCACTGCCTGCGAAGACTGCTTCTGCTCGCTGATGTCACGGACGAAGCACACAGCTGACCAGCTTCCATTGAGCCTGATGGCCGAGACTGACAGCGAAACGGGAAACTCGCGGCCATCCCGGCTGCGACCGATTACCTCGTGCTGCCTGCCATGGCGCTTGTAGTCGTCGCTTGCGATGAACTCGGAGAACTCTGCGCCGGCCCAGTCCATGAGACGTTCAGGGATGACAAACTCAAGTACGTCACGACCGAGCACTTCGTCTGCGCTGTAGCCGTAGATCCGCACGGCAGCGGGATTCCAGTACGAAATGCGTCGCTGTTCGTCGATCAGGAAGATCGCGTCCTGCGCCGTGGTGCAGATGTTGCTGAAGTGGGCTTCGCTGTCACGCAATGCCTGCTCTGCCTGTTGTCTTTCAGTGAGTTCTGCTTCCAGTTGCCTGTTCGCGGCTCTGAGCTCGGCCGTGCGTCGGGCGACCGCTTCCTCGAGTTGCTGCTCGCGTTGAGTCTGTGCCGCTTCGTGCACCTCGAGCTCATCGAGCATCCGGTTGAAGCCGGTGGCGAGTTCTGCAAGTTCGCCATGACCGGTGACAGGCAGACGCTCGGCTTTCCCCCACGGTGGACCGATACCACGCATGGCCCTTGTGGACCGCTTGAGCGGGAGCGTGATACTGCGCGCTACGAGCGAGGCGAGCAGCAACAGGACGATGCTGGCAATGCCGGTGCGCAGCACGGTGTTGGAGGTCTGTTTCCAGATCGCTGCGTCGACGTCTTCAATGAATAGACCGGAACCGATGACCCAGTTCCACGGCGCCACATTCCGGACGTAGGAGAGCTTCGGATAAAGCTCCGAGGGTTGATCGGGCGAGGATGCAGACCGGGGCCAGACGTAGCTCAGGTAACCTTCCCCGCCTTGCTCGGCGAGTGCGCGGAGGGTTGCCTGCGCGTCCTTAGTCCCGTACGTCGGTGCCCGGGAAGGAACCGGGAGCGAACGCAGGTCAGGCACAAAGGTGAAGCGGGATGCGTCGAGCAGGCGACCCTCGAGCCTTGGCTGCAAGGGGTGCATCACCACCTTTGGATCCTTGCCGCTCATGTCGGCAATCCAGAGGTACTCGCTGTCCGAACGACGCATGGCACGAACGGCGCTGATCGCCGCGCGCTGTGCGTCGGCGGCCGACAGCGTACCATCCAGCTGCAGAGCGTGGAAATGCAGCATGACGTCGTGACCGGACACGACGAGGCTCTGGGTCTGAAGCTCCCTTTCGCGCCAGAGCGCATCGCGCAGCGCCATTCCGTCGAGCAAGGCGCCGAGCACGACGCTGCCGACCAGCATGGTCACGATCAACCATATGCGGTTGCGAATGCTCAAACGACTCAACCTGGAAAACATCAAAACTCCCTGCCACAGAATCTGTCCGTTCACGCTGCCTTTCAACGTGCCGGTGGTCGCCTGCAGATTACCGAAAAGGCTGTGGCTCCGTCAGTATTATCTAGGTCGTTCGTTATATATCGGGTTGACGCAGGTCACACGTTTGATCGCAAGTTGAGGGAAGCGAACGTGCGCTGTGACGTAGTGCTTCCCTCGTCCATGCACAGGCTTGTTCCGGGGGCGCCGCGACGCGTGACGGCGGTTGCCCCGGCGCGGCCTCAGACGTTCTCGGTGAAATGAAGATAGGGCAGGGTGTCAGTACCGATTCGAACGCGATGGACCTCGGTCAGGCCGTTGGCCTTGATCAGAACCGTGTATGCGCCGTGGTCGAAGGGGCCAATCATGCTGTCGCCGTCGAGCGCAATCTGAACGAGCTTGCGGCCGTCGCGGTCAAGCACGCGGACGTCCGCTCTGGTCTGCCCCGCAATTGGCGCCACGGATGGCGCGGGCAGTGCGAAGCTCAGCGGATAGGCATCCGACTGCCCACCTGCAGCCACGTTGTGGGCGTACTTGTTGTCTTCCTGGCGGTCGGCAGCAAGCCTTGCGTTGTCGCTGCCCGCGCTGGCCGGTGCAACATTGGCGCCGATGGCGAAGGTCGCAGCCGCCAGTTGAAGGAAATGCCGCAGCACACGGCGCGAAATACGGTGTCTGTTTCTCATGCGTCTCTCCGGTGGGTTTGGCTGCAGGCTCTCCCTGCAGCCGTCTGGGGTAGTCGAGGTTCAGCCGAGTTCGATGGGAATGAAGATCCGCGCATCCTCGCGCTGGATGAGGATTGCTGCATGTTTGCCAAGTGCGGCGAGGTCCTTGCGCAGGCCTTCGACGCTGATCACGGGCTTCCCGTTTACGGCGAGGATGACATCGCCACGCTGGATGCCGGCGTGGGCCGCGGGGCCGGTGGAGTCGAGGACGAGCAGACCGGAACTGGATTCGATCTGCTTTTGCTCGTCGGGGCTGAGCGGACGGACCGCCACGCCGAGACGTCCCTGGTCCGCACCCTGACTGTCGTTTGCGGCCACTTGTGCGGACTTGAGTTCGCCCACGGTCGCCGTCAGTTCGCGGCTCTTGCCCTGACGCCAGATCTCCACTTTCACGGATTCTCCCGGCGCGATGGCTGCAACCTTGGGCGGCAGTTCAGCCGAGCTTTCGACACGCTCGCCGTTGAGCCCGATAATGATGTCGCCGGGTTCGATGCCGGCCTTGGCAGCGGGGCCGTCGGTGTCCACCCGGCTCACCAGCGCGCCATGCGCGGTTTCCAGCCCGAACGAGTTCGCCAGTGCCTGGTTCAGATCCTGGACGGAGACACCCAGCCGGCCGCGGGTGACCTTGCCATGTGTGACGAGTTGATCCCGGACCTGCGCGGCGACATTGATCGGAATCGCGAACGACAGACCCTGATAGCCACCGGAGCGGCTGTAGATCTGCGAGTTGATGCCAATGACCTCGCCCTTGAGGTTGAGCAGCGGACCACCGGAGTTGCCCGGGTTGATCGCAACGTCGGTCTGGATGAACGGGACGTAGCCTTCGTCGGGCAGCGAGCGCGACTTTGCCGAGACGATGCCTGCGGTCACACTGTTCTCGAAACCGAAAGGCGCGCCGATGGCCAGCACCCATTCGCCGACCCGGGTCTGGCTCGGGTCGCCGAGCGGTACCGTGGGCAGATCCCTGGCGTCGATGCGCAGCACGGCGATGTCGGTGGGCCTGTCGATGCCGATCACCTTGGCGGTGAACTCGCGCTTGTCCATCAGCTTGACCGTCACCTGGGTGGCATCGGCAACCACGTGTGCATTGGTGAGGATGACGCCGTCGGCGCTGACGATGAAGCCCGAGCCCATGCCGTGGGTGATCTGCTCGCCGTCGGGTATCTGGATCTGGGGGCCGAAACGGCGGAAGAATTCGTAGAAAGGATCGTTCGGGCTCATCCCTTCGAAGGGCGACTGTCCGCGTGCGGAGGTCTTCACCGTGCCCTCGACACTGATGTTGACGACTGCGGGACCGTAGCGCTCTGCGATGGACTGGAAGTCGGGCAGCGTCAGCGTGGCAGACGGGCTGGCCGAAGACGAGGCGGAAGCGACGATGGAAGCGGGGGCCGCGTGCGCGCTGCCGATGGAATGGTTGGCGAAGTTGTATCCGCCAATGGCAAGTGCCGCGACGGCGACTGCAACGCCGGAAAGCTGGATGACCTTGGTTTTCATGTCGGGCTCCTTTAACCGATGCGGGCTTCAAAACCCGCGACAGCTGCAATCTAAGGTGCGTCGACTTAAACCAGACTTAAGACACTTGCGCTTGTCGCTCGGCGGGGAAGCACAGACCGACCCTGAGCCCGCCGTGGGGCGAGGTGTCGAGCACGAGACTCGCGCCATGGCGCTCGGCGATGCTGCGAACGATGGCAAGCCCCAGGCCGCTGCCGCTTTGCTCCACCTCGGCACGGCGATAGAAACGGTCCAGCACGCGATCACGCTCTTCGGGCGGAATGCCGGGGCCGCTGTCGCTGACACACAGCCAGTGCGAGGCGGGGGTCGTGGGGTCGGTAAACACCGTGACATCCACACGCCCGCCGGCCGGGGTGTAGCGAATCGCGTTGTCGATCAGGTTGCCGAGCAGGGTGCGGAGTGCGGCCGGGTCGGCCTGAACCACGGCGGCCTCGTCGAGCGTGTCCGCACCGAGGTCGATCTGGCGTGCGTCTGCGAGCGAAGCATGGTCGGTGAGGCCCTGGCGCGCGATGTCGGCGAGCACGACCGGAACGAACTTTGCGCTCGCGTCAGCGCCGGGTTCCTGGCGGGCCAGCGTCAGCAGTTGCTGCACCAGGTGCGTGGCACGCTGCAGACCGGCACGCAGCTCTCCCAGCGCAGCCTGACGCGTGGCGTCGTCGCTTGCGCGTTCGGTGAGCTGAAGCTGGATCTGCAGCGCAGCGAGCGGCGTGCGCAGTTCGTGAGCGGCATCGGCTACAAACGCGCGTTGTGCGCTCATGGCCTGATCGAGCCGGTGCAGGAGGTCGTTGAGTGCAAGCACCAGCGGCCGCGCTTCGTCCGGCACCTCGGCGGCGGGGAGGGCGGAGAGGGAGTCGGCGCGACGCGTGCCGACCTCGCGTGCGAGCTGCTCCAGCGGACGCAGGCCGCGTCCGACCAGGTACCAGATCAGGGCGCCGAGCAGGGGAATCAGGACAAGGAGCGGAATCAGGGTGCGCAACGCCGCGTCGGCCGCCATCCGGCTGCGCACCGACATCGGCTGTGCAATCTGGATGACCTGGTTCTGCAACGGAATGGAGAACACCCGCCATTTGCCTTCGGTGGTGTCGACCGTGTTGTAGCCGAAGCGCGCGAGCGCCGGGAGTACGCTGTGCGGCCGGGAGAGGTAGAGTCGCACGCCCTCGGCGTCCCAGATCTGGATGACGAAATCGAAAGACTCTTCAGGCGATTCCATCGGTGGTGGCGGAGGGGGTTGCTGGCCGAAATGCTGGTCGCGCAGTGACAGCGCGAACTGGCGCAAATGGTAATCCATCAGTTCGTCGACTTCGCCCCGCGCGGTGCGGTAGGTCGCATAGCCGGCGATTGCGAACACCACGGCGATGGCGCTCAGCAGCGAGACCAGCAGGGTGCGACGCAATGAGTTCATGTCCGCTCCTGCAGGTAGTAGCCGACACCGCGCAGATTGCGCACCCAGTCGGCACCGAGTTTGCGCCGCAGGCCGTGGATATGGACCTCGATCGCGTTGCTTTCCACTTCCTCTTCCCAGCCGTAGACCCGCTCTTCGAGTTGTGCCCGCGACAGCGGTTTGCCAGGCTGTTCGAGCAGTGCCCGCAGCAACGCGTACTCCCGCGCCGACAGACGCACAACTTCGCCGTCCAGTTTGACTTCGTGCGTGGCCGGGTCGAGCGTCAGCCCGCCGTGCACGATCAGCGGCGCGGCCTGTCCGCGCTGGCGGCGCAGCAATGCCCGCACGCGGGCGCCGAGTTCATCGAGATCGAAGGGTTTGACGAGATAGTCGTCGGCACCCGCGTCGAGGCCGCGGATACGGTCAGCAACCGCGTCGCGTGCGGTCATGACCAGCACCGGCAGCGTATTGCCGGCTGCACGCAGGTTCTGCAACAGTTCGATGCCACCCCGGCGCGGCAGCCCCAGATCGAGCAATAACAGTTCGTAGGGATTGTCCTGCACCGCGAGTTCGGCAGCGACGCCGTCGCGCACCCAGTCCACCGCATAGCCGTCCTGCCGCAGCGCCTGCTGCACGCCGGCACCAATCATCGGGTCGTCTTCAATCAGCAGGAGTCTCACGTGGCGGCAGGCGGTCCGGTCGGGAAAGAGGTGGATTCTAATCGAGGTCCTTGCCTGCGTTGGATTTCGATGCAGGCAGCCTGTCGCGATCTGCCTGCATCTCGGGTGATTGCCGGATGCTGTCGCTCGGATCTGACCGGGCGTTGAGTGGCCGGGGTTCAGCGCGGCTTCACGTCGAAGCGGACGGGCGCCGTCTTCGCCATCACCGTTCCCGGCGCGCTGTTGCTCAACATCTCGAGCGATGCGCTGTAGCTGCCTGCAGGCGGGTTGAGCCAGACTTCGGTTTCGCCACCGGTCAGATCGATGACGACTTCGTCGCCTTTCGCCGGGGCGAGACGCAGCCGGAAATGCCCGGTGTCGGGCTCGGTGATCTCGGTGTGCGAGACGTTGTAGCCGGCCGCATGCATGGCGACGGCAAAGGGCGGGCTGACCCTGCTGCCGCTGCGGGGCGACAGCAGACTGATTTCCGTGCGCTTGAGCGAATCGACGGTTTTTCCACTGCTGCCGGTGACATTCACGACGAGTTCGTCGCTATAGACGAAGTTGGGGATGTGTCTGTGATCGGCAAACACCAGGCGCAGGCTGTGCTTGCCCGGCGGCAGGTCGAGGATGGCTTCCATTTGGCCCTTGCCGAAGTGGATGTACTGGTCGTTGAAGGGCAGCGGCTCGGTAAAGTTGAGCGGGAGCCCGCGGTCGATCAGCAGGTGGTGGTGTCCGGTGCTTGCCACGGGTTTCTTGATCGACGCGATGCCGATGCCGGTGAGCCCGAACTTTGCGACAAAGGGCGATTGCACCTCGGCGCCCGATTCGAGATTGGAAAACCATGCGTTCTTGTCGAGGCGCGGGTTGTCGGTGACCCACGGATGTCTGGCCTCCGCTGCGGTGGTGGCCATGAGCAGGGCTGCAATCAGGATGAGAGGGCGCGCACTGTATTTATTTTTCATGTCTGTTGTCCGGGGGTCGGTGCGCGTACGCTACAAAGAGCGTCAGAGGGCGTCAAGCGGTAGTTTGCGAGGCGGAGACGGTACCCGTCTGCCCTGCAACGTCTGGCGTTGAGGCCGGCGTGCATTGCCCCGGGTAGGGGTGCAACCGCCAGTGGCGCGGCGTGCCCATGTCCCTGCGGGCGGACCCTGTTCGGCGATTCGATCATCAGGTCGCGGGCTCCGGTATGCTGGCAGTGCGCGAGCGCGTGCGGCGTACGCGGGATCATGCAGGGAGAATGGATGTTGCAAGGGCTGTTGATGACAAGCGTGGCGACGGGGGATGCGCACATGCCTCGCGGCTGGGTGCCTGGTGTCGCCATGGCGGCAGGCGGTGAGCGATGCCTGCAGGGTGCTCGCGAAGTGGCTGCAGCATGCCGCCCGAGGGGGATGCGGGCAGGTACGCCGGAGCGTGCGCAATGATCGAAGTGCTGGAGTCCTTGTGGCCGCTCTTCGTGCTAATCGTCGCAGGGTATTACATGCAGAAGCGCGGGTTTCCGGGGCAGGCGTTCTGGCCCGGCGCGGAGCGCTTCAATTACTTCATTCTGTTCCCTGCGCTGTTGTTCAAGAGTCTGGCTTCCGCGCCTTTGAATGATCCCGCTTTGCCACGCCTGCTCACCGCAGTCGCGCTTGCATTGGCGGTATGCAGTGTCGGACTGCTGGTCGCGCGCCGGGTCCATGCCTGGCCTGCGGCACGATTCGGTGTGATGCTGCAGGGAACGCTGCGCTTCAACACCTATCTGGGGCTGGCTGCGATAGGTGGTTTTTTCGGCAAGGAAGGCCTGCTGCTGGCGGCGGTGATGCTGGCGCTCCTCGTGCCGATCGTTAACGTGATGGCGGTGCTTGCCCTGTCGGCGGGCAGGGATACCAGCCTCAAGGCGCTGGTGCTCCCGATCGTGAAGAATCCGCTCATCCTCGCCTGCCTCGCGGGGGCGCTGGTCAATCAGTCCGGCGTTGAGATCAAGTGGGGTACGGACCGGCTGCTGGCGCTGCTGGCCGGATCCAGTCTGCCGCTGGGCCTGCTCTGTGTCGGTGCCGCTCTGAAGCCGGGCGAGCTCCATGGCGAGGTGGGCGCCCTGATCACGAACAGTCTGACCCGGCTCCTGCTGGTCCCGGCGATCGCATTCGGCTGTGCCGTCATTGTGGGACTGCCAGCCATCGAGCGTTCAATCCTGGTGCTCTTCTTCGCCTTGCCGACCGCACCAACCGCATACGTGCTGACCCGCCAGCTGGACGGCGACAGTCATCTGATGGCCGGCATCATCACCCTGCAGACACTGCTGTCGGCAGCAAGCCTGATGCTTGTCCTGATCCTGGTGACTTGATGCGCTCTCAATAGAACCTTACCCGGCGCCCACCTGCCAGCAACCTGGGTGCCCGATCGAAAACCGCCTTCTGGACCTTGCGCCGCGTTAACAATTTCTTAGCGCTTTCAGTCGTTCAGTATATGATTTCGGGGAACACCATCGTTCTGTTCCTGCGCGCAAATCATGACAGGTCAGGCCAAACAGATAGCCGGTCGTGAATGCGTATCGGGTGGAACGACGAACCATCAGGCAGGGTTGCCGTCGTGATTTTCTGTTCGGCTGAGGGAAGACCGGTGGTACAGGATCGTACGAGATCGGTGGCTAGCATCGGGCGATGGATTCTGTACCGTCTGACGCTGTTGTTGCTGATCCTCGGCGTGCTGTTTTTCGCCCTGTCGGTGTACCTGCTCGACAAGCGCTTCGATACCTTCGATGCGGAATACTATCGGCAGGAACTGGCGCGTGTCACGCTTGCATTCGAGCAGGAACGCCGGTCGATGGCGTCGATGATTGGCGACTATGCGCGGTGGGATGATGCAGAGCATTTTCTCGCGGGCAGGCTCCCTGATTTCATCAAGGCCAACTTCACCGTTGATTCGATGAAGAACATCCGCATGACGACGTTCGTGATCGCGAACCGCGCCGGTGAGCCGATATCCAGCATGACGATCAACAGGCAGGGAGCGCTTGTCGAGACACCGGCACCGATGCTTGCAGAGCTGCAGCCCTGGCTCTCGGCGCTCATCCGGAACGGTGTCGACGATACTGCGACGTCGATGCTGTGGGGCGGCGAGCAGCCACACCTGCTATCGGTTGCACCGATCACCGACACCGCGCGAAAGCACGCGGCGAGCGGCTACATGTTCTTCCTGCGCAGCCTTGATGATGCGTATCTGGCGGGCTTGCGCAAGACGACCTCCAGCCAGTTCTCCCTGGATGAAACGCCTGCGAGCGGCACTGCGACGGCCTCTGTCACGCACGACACGCGCGGTTCGGACGAGCGCTGGACGCTCCGGCAACCCCTTCAGGATCTGCCGGCGGTGATCACGGTGGGCGGACCGACGCGACTTGGAGAGGAGCGCAAGCTCACGTACATGACCGTCGGGTTGAACGCGCTGGTGCTGGTCATGGTGGCTCTCGCCGGCATCTACATGATCCTGAATGTCCACGTGCTGAAACGGCTGAGACTCTTTTCCAGACTGGCCGGCCGTCATCAGCAAGAAGGCGGTAATGGCATTCGCTGGCCAGTCCAGGGCGATGACGAGTTCGACAGCCTTGCGCGCTCACTCAATGGCTTGATGACCGAGGTCGAATCGCAGAACGGCAGTCTGCGCCATCTCGCCGACCACGACCCGCTGACTGGAATTGGCAATCGCAGGCTCATCCTGGCCCGCCTGGAAGCCGCGCAGAACCGTGGGCAGCACGGTGTTGGTGGCGGCGGAAGCAGTCTGCTGCTGATCGACCTCGATGGCTTCAAGCTGATCAATGACGGCCTTGGCCACGCCGCTGGCGACCACGTGCTGCGAGAGGTCGCTGCCCGTATCGTTGCGCTGGTGAGGCGGTACGATACGCCGGCACGCATCGGCGGCGACGAGTTCACGATCCTGCTCGAAGACGTCAGCGTGCCCGAGGCGATGCGGTTTGCCAAACGCCTGGCACAGTCGCTGGAGGAGCCGATCCTCTTTGAAGAGCATGCGCTCAGGGTGAGCGCGTCCGGCGGTGTTTCGTCCGTTGGCGTGACCCTCGCCCCGGCGGAGGTTCTGCGGAATGCCGATCTGGCGATGTACGAGGCAAAGCGGCGTGGCAAGGCACAGTTTGCAGCGTTCGACATCAGCATGCTCGACGTTGCAGCGCGGAAAATGCAACTGGAGCTCGCCCTAAAGGTCGCGCTGGACCGGTGCGATCTTGACGTATGGTTCCAGCCGATCGTCGAAGCGCATTCGGGCCGCGCGGTCGGCATGGAGGCGCTTGCGCGCTGGTCGCTCGACGGGACCTTTGTGCCACCCGGAGAGTTTGTTGCGATCGCGGAGGATGCGGGTCTGATCGTTCGCATCGGTCAATTCGTCTTTGATCAGGTCGGCGAGGCGCTGCAAGGGCTTTGTCGCCTTTATCCGGCGCTGCAGTGCAGTGTCAATCTCTCGGTTGCGCAGTTCCACGGAACCGATCTGGTCAAGGATATTCGTGAGACCTTTGAACGTTACTCAGTGCCGGCGTCGGCGGTGCGTCTCGAACTGACCGAAAGCATGCTCGTCGAGGCCGGATCGGAGATTGTTCCCGTCATGGGGCAACTGATCGATCTTGGCTACCACTTCCATCTCGATGATTTTGGTACCGGCTATTCCTCGCTCGACCGGTTGCGCAAGCTGCCATTCCACGCGCTCAAGATCGATCGCAGCTTCGTCGTCGGCCTGTGCGCAGGCAATGACGTGATGGCACGCAACATCGCAAATATCGGGAAGGAGCTCGGCATGGAGATCATTGCGGAGGGGGTCGAACAGCCCGAGGAGCTTGAACATCTGCGTCAGATTGGCTGCGACTACATTCAGGGCTACTACTTCGCCAAGCCCATGCCGTTGAACGATCTGTACCGCTGGCTGGCAGACAATCAGCGCCTGCCGAACCAGCAAGGGGCCGGCAAGCGGGCGTGAGCGCCGGGCGCGCTTGCGCTCCGGCGTGGAACAGGGGCTGGCGGGTCAGCTTGAACCCGGTCAGCCCCTTTCTGACGTCAGCTGTAAGCGCCCCCTGATGCGATCGCTCAAACCGCCAACCCGGCCGTCTCGTCCAATCCAAGCATGATGTTCATGCACTGGATGGCAGCGCCCGAGGCGCCCTTGCCGAGGTTATCGAAACGCGCAGCGACGAGGATCTGGTCTTCGTGACCAAAGGCGAAGATCTCGGCACGGTTGGTGTCGTTGCAGGTGGTCGCGGGCAGGAAGCCGTTGTCCAGCATCGGCGCGGGGTCCGACGGCATGACCTTGATGAAGGTCTCACCGGCGTAGTACTCGGCGAAGAAGCGCTGGACATCGGCTGCGGACACCTTTTGCTTGAGCAGGCGCGGCAACAGCGGCACAGCCACCACCATGCCCTGGGCAAAGTTGCCGACGATGGGGGTGAACAGCGGCTTGTTGGCGAGGCCGGTGAGCGTCTGCATTTCGGGCAGGTGCTTGTGGGCGAGGCCCAGCGCGTAGAAGCGCGGGCTCTTCATGTTGTCGCCGAGTTCGCCGGCTTCTTCGTAGCTGGCAATCATCTCCTTGCCGCCGCCGCTGTAGCCGGTGATGGAGTAGGTGCTGGCCGGGTAGTCGGCGGGCACGATCCCGGCGGCGACGAGCGGGTGCATCAGCATGATGAAACCGCTGGCATGGCAGCCCGGCACGGCGACTTTCTGTGCATTCTTAACGCGTTCGCGCTGGCCCGGATTGAGTTCGGGCAGGCCGTAGACCCAGTCAGGGTTGGTCCGGTGGGCGGTGCTGGCGTCAAGGAAGCGGGTGCGGGTGTTGCCCGGGGCGAGCAGCGAAACCGATTCCTTCGATGCCGCATCGGGCAGGCACAGGAAGACGACGTCGGCCGAATTGACGAACTCGGCCTTGACGGCGGGGTCCTTGCGCTTGTCTTCGGGGATGGTCAGGATTTCGATTTCGTCGCGGCCGGAGAGGCGCTCGTCGATCTTGAGACCGGTGGTGCCGTGACGACCGTCGATGAAAACCTTGTAAGTCATGCGTGTGCTCCGCTGGGCATTTACTCAAGCCCGTATTCTATGTCCGTTTTGATGAAGGGCTGGCGTCGGATGCAGCGCCAGTAGGTTCTTGGCCGGACGAATGCCCGCCACGCAAGTCACGGCTGCTTCAGTGCCTGCCTGCATCGTGCATCCCGAGGCCTGTATCTCCCTGGCACAGGCTGAGGCACACTAGCGAGGGAAGGCGAGGGCGCAGTTGCCCGCTTTTTCTGGTCTGAGTCGGGCTCCGCCAGCGATGCGGGCAAGGACTCACCGGATTGAAAACAGAACAAGACCGAGGAGACTCGCATGATCAAGCATGAATCCGGATCGAACGTCTTGAGCCTGCTGGAGGCGGCGCACGAGATGAGCTCTGCCTCATTGGCCGAGCACGATGCCGAAGTGTTGCTGGCGGCGGCCATTCAGCATGGCGACCTGCACGCCAACATAAAACGGTGGGCAACCGAGCAGTGGGAAGGGCGACAGCTGCCGGGGAACATCAACCGGCTGGAGACCTACATCCAGCGCGACGAATTCGATGCATGGCGGAAGAAGCTGGATCAGGCCTGACCAGGAGACAGGCTGGCGCTCCTGGCCTGCCGACGTGCCGGATCTTCAGTGCCTGATCCCGTTGCTGGTGGGAATGGGCGCACATTCAGTCAGCGAAAACAGGAAACCGGATGCGCGCACCTTGCCCGTCATTCGGTCACCTTGCCGCGCTTGAACTCAGCGCGAGAAATAGCCCACACCGATCAGACGCCCGTTCTGGGTGCTGAAGTAACTGTGCTTCTTTTCCAGTCGGCCGGTCAGGGGGTTGCGCCAGTTGTATTCGTACTCGCCCTTGCCGTCCTTGCGCGCCAGTGCCAGCATTTCGCGCCCGATCTCGACACCGTCCGGTGACTTCTGCGCGTTGGCGTCGGTGCCGACCAATGCCGGGTTGGCGCCGTGGGCGAGGACCTTGCCAGAGGCGATATCCACGACGACCACGTACAGGTCGTCGCGCACGAAGGGGCCCTTGAAGTGCTGGAAGGCGGTGAGTGCGGCGGCTTCGTCGTCGATCATGGCCTTCATCGCACGCTTGAGCAGGCTTCTGGCCTGAGCCGGCGTGGCGCGCGGCGCGTAGTAGCCGACCGCAACGATAATGTTGCCCACGCGTCGGAACGTGGTCAGCTTGGGCTCGCTCTTGCTGTCGGCGGGGTTGAACCAGTGGTATTCGATGCGGCCGTGATCGCTGGCCTTTGCCATCTCGATCATCTCACTGAAGAAAGGGCGACCGTCGAGATCGGTCTCGGTCAGCACGTTCTGCCCGATCAGCACCGCAGAGGCGCCGCCACTGGCGAGAAAGCGGCCGCTCATGTCGAGCGCGTACACGTAGAGGTCGCGATCGATGAATTGAGCCTCGCGGCTGAAGGCGTCCACCCCCATCACGCCGTTCTTGCGCACATGTTCTACCGCGCGTTCAAGCAGCGCGTTGGCGCGCTCGGCCTGAGGGTTGCTGTAAACGCCGGCAGGGGTTTCGGCGCTCGTGACTGCAGCAGGCTGCGCTGCGACTGATGCAGTGGGCTGGCCGACCCCGATCAGGGTGGCCAGCGCGATTGCGTAAACGGGGCCTTGGTTCAGCGACATGATGAGTCTCCGTTGATGGCTTTATGCGCAACAAATGCCGTTAGGTGTCCGGCCGGCGTCGATGCGCCGGCCGGGATTCACGTTCAGTAGCCGACCATCGAAGGCAGCCACAGGGAGATTTGCGGGAAGAAGGCGATAAGGAAGATCGAAATGGTCGACACGATCACGAATGGATGGATGCGGGCGACGATCGCTTCGATGGTTGATCCGCCGATGCCCGAGGCGACGAACAGGTTCTCGCCCAGCGGTGGTGTCATGAAGCCGACCGACAGCGTGCAGATGATGACGATGCCGACGTGGGTGGGGTCCATGCCGAGGGTGTACATCACCGGCAGCAGCACCGGCACCAGAATCATGATGGCCGCCAGGGTCTCCATGAACATGCCGACGAAGAGCAAGAACACGATGATCATCGACCAGATGAGGTAGATGTTGTCGGTCAGGCTGAGCATCGAGTCCGCGATGGTTGCCGGGATGCGCTGCTCTACCAGCAGGCGGCCGAACACGGTCGCGGTGAAGAGGATCAGGAGCACGCGCCCGGTGATCCAGGTCGTGGTGCGCAGCGAGTTGAGCAAGGATGCGAACTTCAGCTCACGGTGCAGGAAAATGCCGACGAAGAGCGTGTAGAAGATCGCCACGATGGCCGATTCGGTCGGGGTGAACAGGCCGGCGTAGATGCCGCCGAGAATGATCACTGGCGCCAGCATGGACCACACGCCCCTGCGCAGCGAGCTGCGAATATCGGGGAAGGACCACTTCTCGGTCAGACCAACGTAGCCGTGCTTTTTCGAGATGAAGTAGTTGATCACCACCAGGCTGCCCGCCATCACGATGCCTGGAACAACACCGGCAACGAACAGCTTCGGAATCGACACCGATGCGAATTCACCGTACTTGGCGACGGCGTCCGGCGGTGGCATCAGGCCCATGGCCGAGATGCCGAAAATCACCATGGGGATGGAGGGCGGAATGATGATGCCAAGACCACCCGAGGCGGCGGTCACGGCCGAGGCGTAGCTGCGGTCGTAGTTGCGCTTGGTCATGGCCGGGATCATCAGCATGCCGACGGCCGCCGTGGTGGCCGGGCCGGAGCCGGAGATGGCGCCGAAGAACAGGCAGGCCAGAACGGTGGCGGCTCCGAGGCCGCCGGTGATCGGGCCGGCAAGGTTTTCCGCAATGTCCACCAGACGGCGCGAGATGCCGGCGGCTTCCATCAGGGCGCCGGCAAGCACGAACGCGGGCAGGGCCATCAGCGGAAAGCTGCCCACCGAGGTAAAGGCGATCTGCACGAAGGCGATCGGGTTCTTCTCCACCGCGATGAAGGTGGCGAGTGCCGCGCCACCCAGTGCAATGGTGATCGGCGCCCCAAGCAACAGCATGAGGAAGAATCCGCCGAACAGGATTTCTACGATATAGGCGTCCATGTGTGTTCTCTCTGCGGGTGGCCGTGATTATTGTTGTGTGGCTGCGGTTCTCTTGAGCTTCTCGATCTCTTCGGCTTCCGGGTCCATCAGTTCCACGCCCTTGAACAGGGTGAGGTAGAGGTTCCACAGAATGCGGATCGACATCAGCGTGAAGGCGATCGGCAGGATCATGTAGAAGTACTTCATCGGCAGTCCGAGGGTCTGCGACTTCCAGAACAGGTTCATGCGGTTGAACACGAAGTCGTAGCTCAGGTACACGAAGTACATGTTGAAGCACACCCACAGCAGGTCGGACAGAGCCATGCAGACCTTGCGCACGATGGGCGGGAAGAACTTGAACTGGAAGGTGACGCGGTTGTGGGCCGACATCTTTGCCGCCACGGTTGCACCGAGGTAGGCGAACCAGACGAACATGTAGGTTGCGAGCTCTTCACCCCAGGGCAGCGAATACTGGAAGAACTGGCGCAACAGAATCTGTACGAACAGCAGCACCACGAAGCAGGCAAGCAGCGCTTCTGCCAGGTACTCCTCGATATTTCCAACGAGCTTCAGAGCGGCGTTTTTGATGGACATGGCAGGCTCCGCGGAATCAGAAGTGCAAAAGCAGTGATCGGGCCGTAAGCGGGCAGTGCAGCAGCGTCGTTCGGCATTTCGATCAGGGGCAGGTGCAGAAGGGGGCGCACCTCGGGAATAACACTGCCGGCGCATTGATGCGCCGGCAGTCCGGGACTTAGCGGCCGAGCGACTTCAGGACTTTGTCGAGCTTGTCCTTGCCGCCGATGCTGCTGTAGAACTTCGGCCACACCGTGGTGGTGGCCTTTTCGATGAACTCTTTTTCGCCGTTGGCGGGGTCGCTGATCTGCATGCCCTTGGCGGCGAGTTCCTTCTTGATCTTCTCTTCGGTTTCGACCAGGTACTTGTAGCTGTGGTCGGTGGCTTCACGACCGGCTTCGAGAATGGCCTTCTGCACGTCCGGCTTCTGGTCCTGGAATACGGACTCGCTGACGATCAGCGGCTCGAGCAGGAAGACATAGCGGATGTTGGTGACGTACTTCTGGACTTCGTTGAACTTCATCGCCGAAATGGTGATGTAGGGCGTGTCCTGACCATCGACGACGCGCTGCTGCAGGGCGGTGAAGGTTTCGGTCCAGGACATCGGCGTCGGGTTGATGCCCCATGCCTGGTAGGTGGCGATCATGATTTCGTTCTTCGGTACGCGAACGACCAGACCCTTGAGGTCGGCCACACTGGTTACCGGCTTCTTCGAGTTGGTCAGTACGCGGAAGCCCGAGTAAGCCCAGCCGACGATGCGAACGCCAGCGTCGCGAACGGTGTTTTCGGTGAGTTCCTTGCCGACGTCGCCCTGGGTGAGTTTCTTGGCCTCCTCTGCGCTCTGGATGACATAGGGCAGGGTCAGCACGCCAACCGAGGGCGAGAACGGGGTGATGTTGTTGATTGCGAGCACGGAGAAATCAAGCGTACCGAGCGCAGCGTTGTTCACGGTGTTCTGTTCGTCACCCAGCTGACCGTTGGGGAAGAGGTCAACCTTGTGCTTGCCACCGGTTTTCTGTTCGAAAAGGGTCTTGAAGGTCTGGCCCAGTTCCCACTGCGTACCACCAGCAGCATCACCCAGCGCCATCTTGAAATTGGCTGCGAAGGCACCTTGCGATCCGGCGATCAGGCCGGCGGTAAGGAACGAGATCAGTACGGTTTTCTTGATGTTCATGGTTGGCTCCAACTTTGTCTGTCTGGTCCGATGTTTCGGACAGGGCTGTGGTGCTGCTCGGGATGGAAACCCTTGGTCGCTTTTCGCGTACCCGCTGCGGATTCCCTTGTTATGAGGTCCTGCGCTCCATGAGTGGGGTGGGCGGGGGCCTTCCGGCGAGCCGGAAGGCCAGCGGATGAATCAGGGGCGTTCGTCGTTGTAGGCGTACCAGCGGTAGAGAAAGCGCTGGCCGAAGCGGCGGAACGGGGCAAAGGCCTCCGAAACCACCATCTCGCGGATGTTCGGGAACGGCAGCCTCGAGGTGAAGATCGGCAATGTCAGTTCGTTCCCCTTGCCTGCGATCCACTGTGCCAGGCGACGCCCTGCCTGGGCCGAATACATCACGCCGTTGCCGCCGTAGCCAAGGGAGTAATAGATCGTTTCCTTCGGATCGGGTTGGTGGATGCGCGGCATCATGTCGTGACTCACATCCACCCAGCCCCACCACGAGTAGTCGATCTGAACACCCTTGAGCGCCGGAAACTTGCGCCACATGTCTTCGATCAGGCGTTGCTCGTACTGCTTCTGCGGTGCGTCGTTGCCGGTAATCGCGCTGCGGCTGCCGATCTGCAGCCGGTTGTCCGGCATCAGGCGGTAGTAGTGACGCAGTACGCGCGTATCGGTAATGACCTGGTGCGTGCGCAGGCCACACGCTTCGATTTCCTGTGCGGTCAGCGGCCGGGTGACGATGGAGTTCGACAGAATCGGCAGCAGACGGTTTTTCAGCTCGGGGTGCAGGCTGTTTGAAGTATAGCCACCGGTGCACACACCTACAGCGCGGGCACGCACAATGCCGCCGGGGGTCTTCAGGTAATGCACGCCGTTGCGCGTTTCCCAGCCCTGTACTGGGCTCGCGGGATGAATGGTGGCGCCCAGTGCGCGTGCCTTTTTGACGTAACCGAAGGCCAGCTTGCCGGCGTGAATGCCGATGCCTTCGGGTTCGTGCATCGCACCGCAGGCTTCCTCGTCGCCAACCCACTCGCGCTTGACGGTGTCGGCATCCAGGATGCGCGCGTCGTACTTGAACACGTCGCGCAGAAGCTTTGCTTCCTTCTCCAGCGTCGGCATGATGCGTTCGCGGTGCGCAACATACAGGTGACCGCCGGGTTGAGGATCGCAGTCGATGTCCTTGATCAGCTCCTTGAAGTTTTCCATGCCGTCCACACATTCGCGGTGCAGGCCGAGGGCTGCTTCAAGACCGTAGCGGGTGATCCACTGCGAGCGCTTCAGCCGGCCGGAGGCGCACTGCGCCTGACCGCCGTTGCGCACGCTGCAGCCCCACGCCGTGCGGTTGGCTTCCAGCACGGTCGCCTTGATGCCGTATTCCTGCGCCAGGAAGATGGCGGTCGTCAGGCCGGTGAAGCCGGAGCCGATGATGGCGACGTCTACATCGATGTCATGGGTGATCGGACCATCGTCCGCGGGCGGCTCGCCGGCAGTGCCGATCCAGTAGGTCGGTGCGTACTCGCGGCCCTGGCCGGGCGTTGCGGAGACCAGGGGGTCGTAGGCGGGATCGTAGGGTTTGGAGGGGGGAGTGGCGCGGCCTTCGGCGGCGGCGCTCACGTTGGCGGTAGCAGCGTCCATGCTCGGATTCCTTGATTCAGTGTGACGTGAATCCGCGCTCAGGCTACGGATACCGGCGGACGATCCTTGCGGAATGCATTCTTGACCGCGATCTTGCCGTCACGGAAGGTGAAGATATCGACCATGCGTGCTTCGATGCGGGTGCCGTCGGCCTTGGTGCCGACGAAGGTGGTTTCGCTCACACCGCGATTGCCATCGACGAAGTGGTCGCCGTCGAGCCAGGCTGCGTCAGGGAAGGTCTGCCAGGCCAGCATGAAGCCTTCGCGCACTGCCTCGCGGCCAACGAAACTGCGGCCGAGCAGGTCGGGGCCGCCGACGGCGTGGAAGGAGCAGTCATCGGCCATGAAGCTCATCAGGGCGTCGATGTCGTGACGGTTCCAGGCGTCGCCGAAGGCTTCCAGAAGGGCAGTGGTGGGTTGGGTCATGTGATCTCTCCGTGATGGTGCTGGGCTTGTCTGTTGCGCCGGTGGCCGAAAACAGTGTCTCTGGCCATCGACAACGTGGGTACAGGTTAAGGCCCTTGCGGAGGACGACGTAGGACCAGTTGGGGGGAATCGTTTGGTCCAGATAAGGCTTTGAAGAATATGGAAATTATTCTGAAGTTTGCAGATTTGCGACAACGCCGGCCAGGCATTTGATGCCAGCGTCGATGTGCTCGACCGGAATCGAGGAGAAGCCTAGACGGAAGTAGTTTCTCGGGGGCGGTTCGGACATGAAGAATACGCTGCCGGTCTCGATCAGGACGCCGTGCGCGAGGGCCTGCTCTGCGAGTACATTGGCATCAAGCCAGGGAGGGCCTTGCACCCAGCACGACGAACCACCCGAGATCGGCACATGGCGAAAAGCCGGAAGATGGCTCGCCAGTGCCGCCGTCAGTGCGCATGCCCGTTCGTTGTGCGCCGTCGAGAGCCTGCGCAGCAGCGAGTCGTGGTGACCGAGCGAGAGAAAGATCGCGAACGCGCGCTGCATGTAAGCCGCAGGGTGACGAAGGTTCAGCCGCCGCACACCGCGCAGTTCGCGGATGAGCTCGGCCGGACCGACCACGTATCCCAGGCGCATGCCTGGTGCGAGGCTCTTGGACAGGCTGCCGATGTAGATCACGCGGTTGTTGCGGTCCAGACTCTTGAGCGCGGGCAGGGGCTCGCCTTCGAACGGGTTCTCGCTGTCGTAGTCGTCTTCGATGACGATGAAGTCCGCTTCCTCGGCCATCCTCAGCAAGGCCTCGCGACGTTCGAGCGGCATGGTGACCGTGGTCGGACACTGGTGGCTGGGCGTGACATAGACGTAATCGCAGCGCTTGAGTTGGTCGTCGACGATCAGACCCTGCTCGTCGATTGCAAGGCTTTCCATGCGCTTGGTGCGGCTGCTGAAAATGTTGCGCGCGTCGGGGTAGCCGGGGTCTTCCATGCCCACCGGTGTGTCACTGCTGGTCAGCAGATCGGCCAGCAGATACAGCGCCTGCTGGGTGCCGACGGTGATCACGATCTCGTCGTCCGTCGCCCGTACGCCGCGACGCGGCAACACCCTGGTGCGGATCTGGCGCACGAGGGATTCGTCGTCGCGCAGGATCATGTCCTGCGCCCATTCGCTGATCTCGAGCACGCTGAGCGTTTTCATGCAGCACTCGCGCCAGTCGGCGGTGGGGAACAGGGTGGGGTCAAACTGCCCGTAGACAAAGGGGTAGGGGTAGGTCTGCCAGTCCGCCCGCTTGCAGATGTTGCGCTGGGTGGAGGGCTGGAAGCGGAAGCGACGGCTCCAGTCGGGCGCACCGGCAGGGCTTGCGACCGGCGTGAGGTCGGTCTTCCCCGCACGCCCTTCGAGGATGGCCGGGTTGACGAAGTGGCCCTTGCGCTCCAGCGACAGCAGATAGCCCTCGTCGACCAGTTGCTGATAGGCGATGACCACGGTGTTGCGCGCAACGCCGATGTGCGAAGACAGTTCGCGGCTGGAGGGAATCGGCTCGTCGAGTGGAATCTGGCCGTCGAGAATGGTCGCGACCAGCATCTGGCGAATCTGGCCCTGCAGGCTCATCGCGCTGTTGGCTTCGCGCTGCATGAACTGCTTCCACATCGCGGAGGTGGGGCGAATGCTCATGGGTTCGTTGTGGAGGTCATGACTGGGATGAGGATTATCCCGTCCCGGGCGCCGGCAGGATATTGCCGAAAACGTTGATGGCGGGGGACTTGCGCGCCCGCCATGTACTCAGGCCATCAGACCGGCCATCGGGGAGGACGGCGAGGCGGAGAAGCGTTTCGGCATGCGCCCGGCGAGATAGGCGTTGCGCCCGGCACGCACGGCGTCGCGCATGGCCAGCGCCATCCGGACCGGGTCCTGCGCCTTGGCGATCGCGGTGTTCATCAGCACGCCGTCGCAGCCAAGTTCGAGCGCGATGGCAGCATCCGACGCGGTGCCGACGCCGGCATCGACGATCACCGGCACCTTGGTCTGCTCTATGATCAGCGACAGGTTCCACGGATTCAGGATGCCCATGCCCGAGCCGATCAGCGAGGCCAGCGGCATGATCGCCACGCAGCCCATGTCTTCGAGCATCTTTGCCTGGATCGGATCGTCGCTGCAGTAGACCATCACGTCGAAGCCGTCCTTGATCAGCGTTTCGGCCGCCTTCAGGGTTTCGGGCATGTTGGGGAACAGGGTCTTCTCGTCGCCAAGCACCTCCAGTTTCACCAGCGAGTGCCCACCCAGCAGTTCGCGCGCCATCTGCAGCGTATAGACCGCGTCCTTGGCGTTGAAGCAGCCACCGGTGTTGGGCAGGATGGTGAATTGCGAGGGCGGTACCGCGTCCAGCAGATTGGGTTCGTGCTGGTGCTGGCCGATGTTCACCCGGCGGATGGTCACGGTGACGATGGACGTCCCGCTCGCATCCACTGCGGCGCGGGTTTCCTCAAAGTCCCTGTACTTGCCGGTGCCCACCAGCAGGCGCGACCCATAGGTCTTGCCGGCGATGGTGAGCTGGTGGTCGGTGTTGCTTTCGGTGTTGCCGGCTTCGTTGGCCGCGGGCAGGTCATTGAGCTGCATGTTTGTCTCCTCGTGTTCAGCCACCGCCGATGGCGTGAACGATTTCGATTCTGTCGTCGGCCTGCAGGTGACGATTGGGCCATTCGGCACGCTTGACCACCTCGCGGTTGATCGACACCGCCAGGCTCTTCCCGGCGAGGTCGAGCGAGGCGATCAGGTCCTCCAGGGTCTGCGTGGTGGCAGCCGGGCGCGACTTGCCATTGAGTTCGATCTGGATCAGGGGCATGTCACACCTTGCGATAGATCTCGGCGCCGCCCTTCACGAACTCGACCGCTTTCACTTCCATCCCCTTCTGCAGGGCTTCGCTTTCGGCCACGCCCAGTTGGGCTGCGTAATCGCGCACGTCCTGGGTGATCTTCATCGAGCAGAAGTGGGGGCCGCACATCGAACAGAAGTGCGCGACCTTGGCCGATTCCTTGGGCAGGGTCTCATCGTGGAATTCGCGCGCCTTGTCGGGGTCGAGGCCGATGTTGAACTGGTCGTCCCAGCGGAACTCGTAACGTGCCTTGCTCAGCGCGTTGTCGCGGATCTGCGAGCCCGGATGACCTTTGGCGAGGTCGGCGGCGTGGGCGGCGAGCTTGTAGGTGATGATGCCTTCCTTCACGTCCTGCTTGTTGGGCAGGCCGAGGTGCTCCTTGGGCGTCACGTAGCACAGCATCGCGGTGCCGTACCAGCCGATGGTGGCCGCACCGATGCCGCTGGTGATGTGGTCGTAGCCGGGGGCGATGTCGGTGGTGAGCGGTCCGAGGGTGTAGAAGGGCGCTTCATGGCACTGCTCGAGTTGCAGGTCCATGTTTTCCTTGATCATGTGCATCGGCACGTGGCCGGGGCCCTCGATCATCACCTGCACGTCGTGCTTCCACGCGATCTGGGTGAGTTCGCCCAGGGTCTTGAGCTCGCCGAGCTGGGCTTCGTCGTTGGCGTCGTAGATCGAGCCCGGACGCAGGCCGTCGCCGAGGCTGAAGGCCACGTCGTAGGCCTTCATGATTTCGCAGATTTCCTCGAAGTGGGTGTAGAGGAAGCTTTCCTGGTGATGCGCCAGGCACCACTTGGCCATGATCGAGCCGCCGCGGGACACGATGCCGGTCATGCGGTTGGCGGTGAGCGGGATGTAGCGCAGCAGCACGCCGGCGTGGATGGTGAAGTAGTCCACGCCCTGTTCGGCCTGCTCGATGAGGGTGTCGCGGAAGATCTCCCAGGTCAGGTCCTCGGCCTTGCCGTCGACCTTTTCCAGTGCCTGGTAGATCGGCACGGTGCCGATCGGCACCGGCGAGTTGCGGATGATCCACTCGCGGGTTTCGTGGATGTTCTTGCCGGTCGACAGATCCATCACCGTGTCGCCGCCCCAGCGGATGGCCCAGGTCATCTTGTCGACCTCTTCCGAGATGGACGAGCCGAGCGCCGAGTTGCCGATGTTGGCGTTGATCTTCACCAGGAAGTTGCGGCCGATGATCATCGGCTCGGACTCGGGGTGGTTGATGTTGTTGGGGATGATGGCGCGGCCGCGGGCGACTTCATCACGCACGAACTCGGGGGTGATCTCTTCCGGGATCGAGGCGCCGAAGTGCTGGCCCGGATGCTGACGGCCGAGCAGTGCGGCCATCTTGTTGCCGGTGGGGCCGGCGGCCTTGAGCGATTCGATGTAGGCCTTGCGGTTGAGGTTCTCGCGGATGGCGATGTATTCCATCTCGGGCGTGATGATGCCGCGGCGGGCGTAGTGCATCTGCGAGACATTTGCACCCGGCTTGGCGCGACGCGGCTTGCGATGCAGGCCGGGGAAGCGCAGTTCGTCGAGCTTTGCGTCGGCGGCGCGGATGCGGCCGAACTCGGACGACAGGTCGGACAGCACCTCGGTGTCGCCACGCTCTTCGATCCAGCCGGCGCGCAGGGCGGGCAGGCCCGAGCGGATGTCGATCTTCGCAGCCGGGTCGGAGTAGGGGCCGGAGCAGTCGTAGACGTAGATGTCCGGGTTGGGCTCGCCGCCGAAACCGGTCGGGGTGTCGGCCTGCGAGATGGCGCGCATCGGCACCTGGATGTCGGGGCGCGAACCCTGAACATAGACCTTGCGCGAGTTCGGCAGCGGCGCGATGGCGGCTGCGTCGACGTGGGCGCTTGAGGCGATGAATTTTTCGTTGGCGTTCATGCGGTTCTCCGTTGCGGTCGGGCCGGGGTTGGGGCAGTCGCGGATGGGGCGGTTTCGATGCAGTGTCAGGCGCCGAAGGTGCGTGAGACATACACCACGCTGAGCATGTAGGTGGCCACGAAGATGGCCTCGCTGGACATCAGCACGATGGGCTTCCAGCCCAGGGCGGCAAGCTTTTCGAGCGAGGTCTTTACACCGAGTGCGGCAATCGAGATCACCAGGCACCAGCGCGAGATGTCGGAGCTGACCTCGACCACTTCGTGCGGCAGCCAGCCCATGCTGTTGGCGGCAGCCAGTGCAGCGAACACGACCAGGAACAGCGGCAGGATCGGGGTCTTTGCGCCCGGGGTTTCGCTCTTCTTGCGCTCGGCATGGAAGGTGAGGGCGAGGATCACGACCACCGGCATCAGCATGGCGACGCGGAACATCTTGGCCAGCGTTGCCGCATCACCGACTTCCGGGGAAATGATCAGGCCGGCACCCACCACCTGGGCGACGTCGTGGATCGAGCCGCCGAGGAAGAGACCGGCTTCGGCCGTGCTGAGGCCGGCGCTCTTGACGATCAGCGGGTAGAGCACCATCGCCACGGTGGAGAAAATCGCGATACCGATGGCGGTGAGCAGGGTGTAGCGCTCGTTCTCGCGGGTATTGGGCAGCGTGGACGAGATCGCCATCGTCGCCGAGATGCCGCAGATGCCGGTGCCGCCGCCCGAGAGCAGGCCGAGCATGCTCGGCAGCCCCAGCAGGCGGGCCATCAGCAGACCGAAACCGATGGTCAGCGCGACGGCGCCGATGAGGGCACCGACACCGGCAAGACCGAGGTCGCTGACGTCACTGGCAACGATGCGTGCGCCCAGCAGTGCGACGCCGATGCGCACCAGTTTCTTGGCGGAGAACTCGATGCCCGGGATGCACTTGTCGTTGTCCGACAGAAAGTGGAAGGCAATGCCGATCAGCAGTGCGTAGAGGAACTGCGGCCCGCCGTAGTGCTCGGAGACGAACGTGGCGGCGACCGCGATGACGGCGCAGAGCATCACGCCGGGGACCATTTTCTTCGTGCCAGCGAAGATGCCTGGCTGCGCAGCAGTTGTGGATGTGCTCATGGTGTCCTTGTCCGGGTCTCTGTCGGGGCCGGAGGTGTGTCTGGCGGGTGAAGGTCATGGCCTTCCCCGTCCGCGTGTCTGGGTGCCCCGGCGTGGCCGGGGGCTTGCAGGCACATCCCCGAGTGGGGGCGTGCCTTGTTTCAGTCTCAGACGTAGTCCTTGTACTTGTCGAGGTGACGCACGGGCTTGGACAGTGCATCGCGGCGGAAGGGGTCGCCGAGCTCACGGGTACACATGATCTCGATGATGGT